>ERZ808274.240-NODE-240-length-31328-cov-3.608096_pt1 | contig 31328 bp, 25 predicted proteins | sample MGYA00521277_ERZ808274 | MGnify/ENA primary metagenome ERZ808274 (study PRJEB31516, sample SAMN03275597) | gut metagenome | biome: mammalia-associated habitat; material: feces | host: Papio cynocephalus | place: Kenya | collected 2012-07-28 ... | reverse complement strand
CACTAAGCATTTTTTCTTTCGTTTCGTTGACATCACTTAAAAGACTTTCTTTTTCTTATCAAGGACTTTTGTTTGATAAGATAAATCCTTTTCTTTTGAAATAATGTTCTTTTCTCTTTTTTTAAGGTCTTCTTGAATATTTTCATTTTCGCGAAGAACATTATTTAATTTATCAAGCACATCATTAACAGATCGCTTTTTAGATTTGTTTAAATATTTTTTTGCGGATTCTATAACATTATCATCAAGATGATATCGTTTTGCCATTTCAAGGCCATAACTTCTACCAGGAAAGCCGACTTTAAGAACATATGTTGGTACGAGTTTTTTATCATCAAATACCATCATTGCATTAACGACATTATCTCTTCTATAAGCATATTCTTTCATTGCTTCAAAATGAGATGAAATAATTCCAAAACATTTTTTATCGAGTAAAAAATCGCTTACTGCAACCGCAATCGCTTCACCTTCGTTAGGTGAAGTTCCTGTTCCTAGTTCATCTAAAAGAACTAAATCATTTTTAGTAACGAAATATGTAATTGTAGACAAATTTGCTATATGCGCTGCAAAAGTCGACAAATTGTCGCTAAGAGATTGGTTATCACCTATATCGGCGTATATTCTTGGGAAAAATGAGAGCGTTGCGCCGCTAGAAGTTGGAAGCGGAATAGCCATTTGGTTCATCATAACCATTAAGCCAAGCGTTTTAAGAGCAATTGTTTTTCCCCCAGCATTTGGGCCAGAAATAATAATAAGACGAGTATTTTCATCTAGATGAAACGAATTTGGAACAACTTTATTTTTATCAATTAATGGATGTCTAGCATTTTTAATATCAATAATGCGTTCATCCACTAAAGATGCAACAAAACAATCATGCTGGTTTCCATACATCGCTTTTGCAGAAACAAAGTCTAATTTTGTTATGATCCTTGCGTTATTTATTAATGCATCGGCATTTAATGTTACTTTATTTGAAAGTTCTTTTAAAATAAGTCTTATTTCTTCATTTTCTTCTTTGTGAAGCAAATATATTTCATTCGATAATTCCACAAGTGCTGCAGGTTCGACAAATGTTGTTTGCCCTGAATCGGAAATATCATGAATGATACCGCTTATTTTATTTTTAAATCCGCTTTTAATTGGAAGAACAAAATGTCCGTTTCTAATCGATATTGTTGATTCGCTCAAATAATCTTTATATTTGTTTAAAAGCGATAAAGTTAATATGTGAATATCTTTATCTTTTTTAATAATGTTTTGGCGAATTTTATATAATTCAACTGATGCATTATCACTTATAGATAAATTAGGTGTAATTACTAAATGAATCTCTTTTTCTAAAAATGATAAATCTATCAACTTATCACTAATCCTATTAAGAGTTGGGTATAAGGCATTTTCGCTTCTTGCAAAATATTTTAAAAGATTTAATGCATTATTTATTTCATTCGCAATATGTTCAAAATCAAGAGGAGAAAGAATTCCTCCTTTTTTTGATGTATCAATGATTTTATCAATCGCAAATGAAACATTTATGGGGATGTTTCCGCGACGTAAAATTAGCGATGACATTTCATCAACTTCTTTTAAAGCAATTCTATTTTCATTAATAGAAGAAAACATCTTCATATTTAAAATATCTTTTTTTGATACTTCACTTTTTGAGTACGAAGATATTTCATCGAGTATTTGTTTAATTTCTAAAGTCGCATATATATCAAGCATATATAAATATTAACATAGTTAATCAATTAGTTCTTCAAAGAAGTTATTGAATCAACATAAACTCCATCGGGTCTTTTATATGCGGCATTACATAATCCGTATATAACACATAGTGTTTTGCACCTTCTCCACCATTTTTATAATAAAATTATTTGCTATAATTAAATTAGTTGCGGCCTTATTTCTTGTAAAGATTTTAGTAACAATTCAATTTTGTTCTTGTTCCTTTTTACAACAGCAATTTTGTAAATATTTTCATTTATAACTGATTTGATATATGCTTTAGCGATTATCGTTCAGTTTTTTAAATTATTGTTTATAGATGAAGACCATCCGCTAACTTGCTGTATTTTCATCCGGCCTCTTTATAAATTCAAATCGACCATTTTGATAAAATAAATCATTTTCTTTGAATAAAATATACAAAAATTGACTATTAGATAATAAGGAAACATTTAGTTGTGGTAAAATAAAAATATGAACAAAAAAGAAATCGTCTCAATTAAAATTAACGAAAAATTGAAAGATAAAATTGAAAATCAATATAAGTCTTTTAAAGAAGAAAACAACAATGAATATATAGTGTTTTTTGCAAAGAAAAACGGCACAAGCATCACCATATATGTGAATAAGAAAAACGAATACAAAGTTACATTTATCGGAACTAATGCTTTAAAAGAAGCAAGACTTTGGGATGAAAATGCCGAAATAGCAACATCTAAAAACAAATTAAAAAACGCCCATTGGCTCAATTTAGATGATCAAATTGGAAGCGATGAAGTAGGCACAGGCGATTTTTTTGGTCCAATTTGTGTTGCGGCAAGTTTGGTAAGAAAAAGCGATATTGCTTATTTAAAATCATTAGGAGTTGATGATAGCAAAAAGCTTACCGATGAAAAAATCAAAGAACTAGGAAAAATATTGATTAATAAGTTCCCTTATTCACAATTATCGTTAGAAAATGAAAAATATAATAAACTCCACGATGAAGGAATAAATTTAAATGAAATGAAAACCAAAATGCATAATCAGGTTTTGCTCAATTTGAAAAATAAATATCACATAGACAACATATTTGTAGATCAGTTTTTAGAAAAAGATAAATATTATGCATATTTAAGCGACACAAAAGATATTGTTAGTAACATCAATTTCAAAACAAAAGGAGAATCATATTTCCCTTCTGTTGCTGTTGCAAGTATTATCGCTAGGTATTCGTTTTTACAAAAGATGGAAAAGCTAAGTGATAAATATAAAATGGACATTCCTTTTGGAGCATCCACAAAAGTGAATAATTTTGCAAAAAAATTCATCAAAACATATGGAATTGATGAATTAAATAAAATTGTTAAGAAGAATTTTGCCAATTATAAAGAAATAATTAAGTAATTATAATTTTTTCAATACTTCAGTAAAATATGATGGAAGATTGACATTAAAAGTCATCTTCTTTTTTGTTTTAGGATGAATAAAACTAATCTCGTGAGCAAATAAAAGCTGTCCGTCTTTATAAATTATTCTATTTCCTTTTCCGTAAAGTGGATCACCAATGACTGGATGATGAATATAATCCATATGGACTCTAATTTGATGAGTTCGTCCGGTTTCAAGAACACATTCGACAAGAGTATAGCCGTTATATCGTTTAATTACTTTAAAATTCGTCACTGCTTCTTTGCCGTCTTTTAAATCAACAGCCATTTTAAGACGGTTTTTGTCATCTCTTCCAATAGGAGCAATGATTTTACCTTCATTTTCTTTAAAAGACCCTAAAACAAGGGCGTAATATTTTCTTCCTAATGTGTGATCGACTAATTGCGATGATAAAAATTCATGAGTAGCATTATTTTTCGCGACAATAATTAAACCCGCAGTATCTTTATCAAGTCGATGTACAATACCTGGACGAAAATCACCATTAATCGATGAAAGATTATCACTATAAAACTTCAAAGCATTTGCCATTGTATGGGAATGGTTTCCGGCTCCAGGATGAACAACTAAACCAACAGGCTTATTTATGACAATCACATCATCATCTTCATAAACGATATCTAAAGGGATATTTTCAGCGAGAAGAGACGATTCTTCTTTAGGGAAATCTTTTATTAACAATTCATCATTTTCTTCGAGTTTATATGATGGTTTTTCAATTTTATTATTAACTAAGATATATCCATCTTTTAAGTATTCTTGAATTTTATTTCTAGAAATATCGCCCAAAATAAGGCTAAGCGCTTTATCGAGCCTATAAGATATATATTCGTTACTTATCTTTATTGTTTTCATCGTTATTAGAAGAGTTTTCTTTATTTTCTTCTTCCTTTTTCATTTTTTCATTATATTGTTCAGGAGTGAGTTCGTATGCACCGCTTTTACCTTTTTTAATCGCATCTTTAATAAGTTCAATGACAATCAAAACGATAATTATAATGACCCCGATAACAAGCGCGCTATCAGCGATATTAAATACTGGAAAATTTTTCGTGACTTTAATCCAATCTATTACGCCATCAAAACCTACGATTCCGTTCCAATAAAAAGCACGATCAATTAAATTGCCAACAGCTCCAGCAAACATAAGCATTAATGCTGCTTTATACCATCCATTTACTTTATTGCGTTGTTTAATGTAATAAATCAAAATTGCAACTGACATAATTAAAGATATCGCTATCCAAAGTATTCTCATCCATGTTTCTCCTCCATTGCCAAGAGAAAAGGCTGCACCTAGATTGTGTGTTTTTGTAATCCACAAAAAATTAGGAATCAGGACAATTTCTTCGTTATCAGCAAGATTATTTTGAACGACCCATTTTGTGGTAATATCTACGACAAAAACCACTAACGCTAACCAGGTATATGAGAAAAATATTTTTTTTAAAATTGTTTTGGCTTTATCGCTCATTTTAAAACCTCCGCGCAACGATGGCAGACAAATGTATCGTCGTCAATTTGTTCGAGTTTATCGACATAATTCCAACAACGTGGACATTTAACGGCATCTATATGATGGGCTTCAATACTTTTTAATGAATTATTAATTTCAACTTTACTAACAATTAACAATTTAGCTAGTTCATCAAGATTTTTGTCTAAACCAGTGTCATGAAGAACTTTATAATCTGGTGTAACAATAAGTGCTTCTTGAGAAGAACCGACTACCCCGTTAGCGCGTTTTTCCTCAATTGACTTATTAACATCATTTCTAAATGATAAAAATGCTGCATATTGATCAAGAATATCTTTTGAATATTCGTGACTTTCTTTTGGATAATCAAGCAAGGAAGCAGATCTACCGTCATAATTTGGCATATTTTTATAGACTTCCTCCATTGTAAATGGAAGGACTGGAGTAAGCATTCTCATAAGTTCATCACTTACTTTATAAATAACATTTTGCATTTGTTTTCTTCTTAGAGAATTAACACTATTGCAATAAAGAATATCTTTACCAACATCCAAATAGAAACTTGAAAGGTCAGTTGACATGAATGTCATAATTTTTGTGACGGCATTTGCAAAATCGAATTTGTCGAAGCTTGCAATAACGCTATTTTTAACTTCTTCAAGTCTTGCAAGAATGAATTTATCAACCACTTCATAAGAATCTACTTTATCTTTAACTGGATCAAATTTTAAATTGTCACCATTAGAAAGATTTCCTAAAAGGAATTTAAAAGTATTACGAATTTTACGATATTGCTCAGCAACTTGTTTCAAAAGGTTTTCGCTTATTCTAACATCTTGTTGATAATTAACAGTTGAAACCCATAAACGAAGTATGTCTGCACCATAAATATTTGCCATTTTATTTGGATCTACACCATTGCCTTTAGATTTGGACATCTTTTCACCTTTTTCATCAAGAACCCAGCCGTGTGTAACAACATTTTTATATGGAGCTTTATCATAGCAAGCTACTGAGACTGTTAACGAGGAATTAAACCAACCCCTAAATTGGTCAGCACCTTCTAAATATAAATCAACTGGGAATGGGTGATGGTTTTTAACCATTACCGCATTAAATGATGAACCTGAATCAAACCAAACATCCATAATATCTTTTTCTTTAGTAAAAACGCCATTTGGTGAATGTTCATTTTTATAATTTTCCGGTAAGAAAAAGTTTGCATCTTTGGTAAACCAAACGTCTGTTCCAAATTCTCTGAATTTGCTTACAATATTGTCAAAAACAACTTGTTCAATAATCGGAGTTCCGTCTTCAGCATAAATAATTGGAATTGGGACGCCCCATATTCTTTGTCTAGAAATGCACCAATCAGTACGATCTTTGACCATATTAGCAATGCGGTCATGACCCCAACTTGGGAACCAATTAACCTTATCAATTTCGTTTAGTAGTTCATCGCGTATTTTTCCAATTGAGCAGAACCATTGAGGAGTAGCTCTAAAAATAAGTGGTTTTCCAGTTCTCCAATCATGAGGATAACTATGCACTATTTCATCACATTTTAGCAAAGAACCATTATCTTTAATAATATCTAAAACAACTTTATTAGCGTCTTCATAGAATAAACCCGCTAGCTTGTCACCACAATCACTTGTCAAGCGTCCACTGGAATCAACTGGACAATATGGTTGAATTCCATATTTTTGACAAACAGTAAAGTCATCGACACCGTGTCCTGGTGCAGTATGAACTAAACCAGTGCCGCTTTCGTTAGTGACGTGCTCACCAACAATTATAATTGAGTCTCTATCATAGAAAGGATGCTTTGTTAAAACACCTTCTAATTCTTTTCCCTGGAATGTTTTCAATTCTTCACATTCTTTTAAGCCTAATTCTTCTTGTAGACGATCTTTAAACTCTTTTAATAAAATTAAATCGCCTTTTTCTGTATGATATAAGCCATATTCGAATCTAGGATGAACGCTTATAGCAAGGTTGGCAGGAAGAGTCCAAGGAGTTGTTGTCCAAATAACTGCTTTTGAACCATTTGGAACAACGCCTTTTCCATCTCTTACATCAAATGCAACATATATTGCATATGATTTAACATCTTTATAATCAATTTCAGCTTCTGCTAAGGCAGTCTCACTACTCCATGACCAATAAACAGGTTTAAGTCCTTTGTAAATTAAACCTCTTAAGGCCATCTTGGCAAAAACTTCAATTTGTTGAACTTCAAAATCTTTATTAAGCGTTAAATATGCGTGATCATAATCACCCATAACACCCAAACGAACAATTTGTGATTTTTGGTGTGCAACTTGTTTTAAGGCATATTCACGACATTTTTGACGGAATTCATCGACTGGTGTCGTCTTTCTATTAACACCACTTTTTGTCACTTGTACTTCGATTGGAAGTCCATGAGTGTCAAAACCAAAAATAAATGGAACATAATAGCCCGACATAGTTTTATATCTAACAATTAAATCTTTTAAAATACGGTTAAGCATATGTCCACAATGCATATCTCCGTTAGCGTACGGTGGGCCATCGTGAAACGCATATTCTTTGCAACCCTCTCTATTTTTAAGCATTTGTTCGTACAAATGTTCATCTTGCCATTTCTTAACAAGCAATGGTTCTTTATTAGCTAAATTGCCACGCATTTCAAAGTCAGTTTTAGGCATTAATAATGTTTTCTTCAGTTCCATATTTTTCTCCTTTTTTTAAGCCATATAAAAAGCGCCTTTAAGGGCGCAACTAACGCGGTACCACCTTAATTCTATAACTTTGTTATAGCACTCGTTATTAGTCTTTTAACGTAGACAAGTCGATCTTCCTAATAATGTTTCAGAAGATGTGCTCGGAAGTGATATTTCTTAATAATTTGATAGGCTTTCACCATCCCTATCTCGCTAAAGGGGATTAAGAAACGTGTCTTCGTCTTAGCGTTTTATCCTCTTGTTTTGTCAACAAGAATTCCAACTCTACCAATTCGAAATTCGGTAGATACATTGGTAATATCAATTTTCACCTTTCCAATTTTTTGATTAATTCCTTCAAGTGAGATGCCCACTGTTTGGAGAGATGAATCGGCAATGTTATTAATTCTATTCGAATAAACAATTTTATCGCCAATACTCATTATAATATTATACGACCCATAATACTTGTTCGCAGTATTTGTTTCAATGAATATTTTCTTAATAACATAATTATTTTCATAACTGAAATCATTTTCTGTTTCTAGAGAAATATTATTTGCAGGTGACGATTTTGAACCAATAATAACACCATATTGTTCACCATTTCTATCGAGAGCTTTCACTGTTTTAGCGTCACCAAAATCAATATTCCAAGTTACTCCATTATAAGAAATTTTATTTTGTCCTTTTGTTAATCCGCTTGGAAGCATTGTGAATTTGTAATTCATTTCATTCCATTCTTTAGGAGCAACGTTGATATTGTATGAATATGTTAAATCGTTGTCATATAAAATCGTTACTAATTTTCCATTTTGTTCAAAGGATAGAGGTTCATTATCATTAATGCCACTTACTAGATATTTTTCAGTTTTTTCAACTTTGAATGAATTTGTGACTGTATAAACTTCTAAATCTTTTGAAGAATCAAATATATCTCCGCCATCATATGCATATCTAACATTCTTGACGGCTAAATTATGAATTTTATCATTTCCTAAATCAAGAATATCGTAAGCGTTAGGAATGTTGATCAAGCTTCCCTTTTGTCTTTGCTTACTTCCGTAAACATAATCTACCAATCCTGGAAAATCAACAAAGGGATTTCTGTTCCCTTGTTCATTTTGAACAACGTTTGTGTGCTGATATTCAAGTCTATCAGGAAGGAAATTATTATTCCGTTCAATTAAGTCTTCAAGATTTTGATGGCATTTATTGCCCATTTGAGCAGACATTAAACTGCATTTAATACCTGAAGTTTTACTTACAATTTTTAATCCAGTAGATAGTTTATGCCCTTCTTTATCGACGGATTTAACCCATGAATCTTTTCCATACATTAAGCCCATATAAAAGATTGCTCTAGCCACTTTGCCTTTATCTTTATCACCAGGCTCAAATGCAGCTTCGTTTATATCAGTATATGGATTATCGTCTCTACTTTTAGCTGTACCGACATAATAAGCATTTTCATCATCACCAATATTTCCGTAACAATTATTTGAATGAGACGAATTACCTGACTTATATGAAGTATAAAGGTTATGAAAATCAGTGGCTGTGCCAAGTTCTTTAACGGCATCGCCTGTTCCAAGTCCAGTCATAAGCGAAGCAGGCCAACAATGTTCTCTTTGCCAATTAGTTGAATTATTTCCTGTTATTTTATATTCTTCAGCATCACTATAAAGAAGATGTACTTTATCAAAATCAGTCAAAGATTGATCAGCGTTTCTATTTGTATCCCAATTAGAACCATTCTCATTGTATGCTATTGCGTGATAATCACGGTATACAATTTCATATAATTGATTTTTTAAATCAATACCATTCTTCCAACTTGTTAATCCTTTATAATAACCATTAAAAATTTCTTCAGGATTATAAGAGCTAACAAATAGCTCTTCACTTGTATTATTTGTGTTTTGCTTATCACAAGCTGATAATCCTGTTACAAGTAAAGTAATTGTTAATAATAAAGGTATTCTTTTCATAGACTAGAATATATTTTTGCTTTTTAAGAAAGAAGGTAAGAAATCATCTTCTTCATCTTTTTTGTTCTCTTCGTCAACATGTTGCTCACTATTATCTTCATCAGTGTTTACTAAAGGAGGAACAACATCTTTGTTTTGTTCATTAACTTGATTTTCATGTTGTTTAAACAATTGAGATTTATCAAATGTAGGAACGGCTGTGAAATCAAAATCATCTGTGAAGTCACTTGCAATAACACTTACAAGAATTTGGTCGGTTAATTGATCATTAATTGAAACACCAAATTTAACATCAACTGCATTTCCTGCAGCATCAATAATGCGATCAACTGTTTCTTGCGCTTCGAATAATGAAACACTTTTTCCGCAAGTGACGGCACAAATAGCACGCCTTGCTCCATTGATACTTGCTTCAAGAAGAGGCGATGAAATAGCACTTTGGGCAGCTTCTTGTGCTTTATTTGGACCGCTTCCAGTACCAAAACCAATTAGGGAAATACCAGAATTTTCAAGCGTCTTTTTAACATCAGCAAAATCAAGATTGATGACCGCAGGCATGAGAATCAAATCAGTAACAGTCTTTACAGATTGAGCAAGAACTCTATCACTTTCTGCAAAAGCTTCTGATATTGGTGCAGTTCCATTAACCATGAGCAATTTATCATTTGAAACAATAATTATTGAATCAACTGCTTCTTTAAGTTCGTTAAGTCCTTCAACAGAATTTGCAATACGTTTTTTACCTTCAAATGTGAATGGACGAGTTACGATTGCAACAGTCAAAGCACCTTCTTCGCGTGCAATGCGAGCAACAACAGGAGCAGCGCCTGTTCCTGTTCCGCCGCCCATACCAGCTGCAATAAAAACCATATTTGCGCCTTTAACAATTGAGCGTATATCTTCTTCGCTTGCTTCCGCTGCCTCTTTGCCAACTGATGGTTCCCCACCAGCACCGAGACCTTGGGTAATTTCTTCGCCTAAAACTAATCTATTTTTAGCTTTTGATGTAGCTAAAGCTTGTCTATCAGTATTTAAAACATAAAATTCGACAGATGAAATATCTTCGTCAATCATTCTATTAACCGCATTATTACCAGCGCCCCCAACACCGACGACGACGATACGGGCAACTGCTTCAAAATTATCTAAATCTTCAAACATGGGATTTCCTCCTATTTTGCTTTTTTGTTTTCTTTCATTCTACTAATCGGAGCAACTTTAGCTTGTTGCTCGGATAAAGATCCTTTATTGTTTTCACTAACAAGCAATGCACCTATCAGTGCACTATATTCGCTTTTTCTAGCGCCAATAGTGTCTGGTTTTAAGAAATGTTTAGATTTCGCTTCCTTAAAGTTATCACTTAATAATTTTTCAAAACCATTTATTTCTGTTAGTCTTCCACAAAACACAACTGGTGCTTCTTTAACAGTAACTAAAAATCCATTTACAAGAGAATTGTATGAAGCATTCATTTTTAAGAAATAATCCTTACAAAACAAATTGATAGCTTCATTTAAATCGTTTGGTGTAAATTTTTTATCATTTACAGTCGCTATGATTGGCTCAAAATTCAAATCTCTATCATTAATGCCGTATAAGCTTATTAAATTCTCAGCCTCAGAGAAATCGACACCAAAATAATTAATAATTGATTCGATTAAATCATTATATCCACTTTCAAAATATTTTGATTTAATTGGAGAACCATTTGATACAAGCGTCAATGACGTAAGTCCGTCTTCGATATCAATAAGAAGATATGAGGATGGAAAACCTTTTTTGCTTTTCACTAAAGATGCAATTGCATATGGTTCACATACAAAATTTCTAATTCTCATTCCGGCAGATACAAATGGTTGCTCATATGTGTTAATTAGCCCTTCAGGAAGAGTGTGAACCTTTGCCTGAATAGATAAAATTTGAGAAGCTTCACCAACCGGAGGACGAACCGATGACCTGTTATCTGAAAGCACATAGTAATCAGGAACTATATCAACAATTCTGTCTCCATCTTTGATCTCTTCTTTTCGAACCATAGAAATCACGTTAATAATATCAACTGCTTGAATAATGTTTGTTGCACTAACAACATTCGTTGTTTTATTTGATTGATAAACATTAAATTCGATTGGAGGCAATAAAACAACCGCATCACTTAAATTAATTCTAATTTTAGAATCAACATCGACAATTTCTGTTAACGACTTAATGATTTCAGTTAAATTAGCAAAATTTTTAATATTCCCACGATAAATTGTTGATCTAAGAGGTCTTTCTGTTGAATATACTAAAACCGGCTTATTATCGATAACATTTCCAATAATAAGTTTTAACTTTGAATCGGTTAATTGTACTAAAGCAATAGATTTTTCCATAACTATTAATATATTTTATATATTCCAAGTTATTATTGCAATGAACTTTTTATCAATAGCCATTATATGGCTGATATCAAATTTTTAACAAACGAAAATGTTGTGTCCAAAATTGAACAATGTATATTGCTTTGAAGATGAATGCAAATTGTCACTGGAACCGCTACTAAAGCCACAAATAAAACAACAATACACGAAATAATTAGAAACTTTTTCCAAAAGAAAGATGATTGACTTTTGCCATGTTTGAATAATTTATCTTTCATAGTCTAATCCTTTCTAAAACTCGCATTTTTGCTGATTTACTGCGAGGGTTAATCTCCATTTCTTCCTCGCTTGGTGTAATCAATTTGCCAATTTGTTTATATTTTGGTTCATCTTCGATTGTTGGGATAAAAAACACATTATGTCTATTCCCTTCTATCTTACTAACTTCATTAAATGCGTTTTTAACAATTCTATCTTCCAAAGAGTGGAAAGAAATAATCACTAATCTTCCGCCTACATTTAATGATTTAATCGCATCAGTTATCATTGTTTTCAATGCGCCCAATTCATCATTTACTTCAATTCTAATTGCTTGGAATATTTGTTTAGCTGGATGCCCTTTTTTGTTAAGCTCTTTTTGAGGTTTAACTTTTTTTACTATATCCACTAAATCAAATGTCGTTTCAATTGGGCTATTTTCTCTATGCTTAACGATTTCTTTTGCTATTTGGTAAGCATATTTTTCTTCACCATATTCTCTAAAAATTCTTGTTAAATCTTGTAATGAATAATCATTTACAACTTTGTAGGCATCCAAATTTTGTCTTTGGTCCATGCGCATATCAAGTCGTGCATTACTTCTATATGAAAATCCTCTTTCATTTTCATCAAATTGAGGAGATGAAACTCCTAAATCCACTAATAAACCATCCACATACGAAACTTTTCTTTCATCAAGGTCTTTGCGGAAATTTTTAAAATCATCGTGAATAATTTCGAAATGATTTGATATGTTAGCTAATCTATTTCTTGATTCATCAATTGCTTCTTGATCTTTGTCAAAAGCGTACAATTTACCATTGATTAATCTTTTAAGTATTTCGCTACTATGTCCACCTCTACCGAGAGTCAAATCGATGTATACTCCGTCGCTTTTAATGGCTAAATTATTAATAGCCTCATTTAACAATACTGAAACATGTTTAGTCATTTTTATCACCTAATAATCTTTCAGAATTATCTTCATAACTCTTCTCGGCAACAGAGATATATTCTTCCCATTTTTCTTTATTCCAAAGTTCAATATGATCATTCACACCAATAATCATCAAGCAATTAGATATTTGATACTTGTTAATCAAATCGCTAGGGAGCTGAATTCTATTTTTTGAATCGATTTCAAGTTCATAAACGCTTGAAAGAGCAACACGAATAACATCACGTGAATTTTTCTTTTCAAAATCGTATTTGGACAAGTTGTTTATGTACGATTTAAAGTTCTCTTCACTAAACAAGCTTAAACAGCCTTCATATCCTTTGAGAATGTAAATTTTACTACTAAGTTCATTTACAAATTTTCTAGGAATGACAAGGCGATTTTTACTATCTAGACTATGAAGAGCATTACCGTATAACATATCCCACTTTGTCCCACTATTGTGTAATTATTATACAAATACATATGCGCGAAAGTAAATAATCTAATTTGAAAATTTTACAAACATTTTGTCAATAATGTTGATGTACATCCGAAAAATATAATTTTTATTTTATAAAATTAATTATTAGTTGTTTTTTGGTAGAAAGTATTAAAAATTTTAAACTACTAATTATTTGCAAAACATATGATATAAACAGATTTTTTTCATTAACTTTTGTAGCCAACAAATCAGTCTAATATTAAAAAAAGAGATGCCCATTTTAGCATCTCTTCTACAATGATTAATCTAGATCAAGATCTTTTAATTTGTCAAAGCGCGAATCGTATTTTTCATCTCTACTCTTATCATATTCTTCTTCGCTCATGACGACATATCCTTCACCACTAGAAGGCAGCTTTTCACCTTTTATTTTAGGCGAAACTGGAATTGATGCAGATAAAAGATTCAAAACGTATTCATCCATATTAATAATGTTTGAATTTATATTAATCATATCAGTGTCGTCATCATCATAAGATGAGCCAAAATGATATTCTTCTTTAGCAGTTATCGTTTCAGGAAAATCATTTAATGAATATACGCTTTTCAATATAACATCCGCTTTAATTTCAAGAAAAACATCAACAAAATCTTCATACGAAGATGTATGAATTTTTGCAATTAATTTATTCACCGAAACAAGCGGAAACACACATTTAAAACTTTCGGGAATCGAAATTTCTTCTTCTAGTTCTAATGGTTTTTTTGAAAGTTGATTAACGTTGATTCTCATTTTCTTAATTCAGCCTTAAATTTATTCTCGAGTGTTTTAATAATTGTTTCTTGAAGAGCGGATAAATCGCTATCGGTGAGAGTTTTTTCCATAGAGGAGAAACTAACTGAGAAAGCTATGGAATAATAACCTTTTTTAATATGCTCTCCCCTATAGACATCAAATATATCGACGCATTTAATTAATTCACGATTCACCTTTTTGATTTCTTGAACGATTTGATTTGCGGTTATATCATCGCTTACTACCATTGCAAAATCTCTTTTAACAACTGGGAAACGAGAAATATTTTCCATCTTCTTTTGTGAAGTTCTTATATTGAATAAGACATCCAAATTCATCTCTAAAACAATTGGCGAAACGTTTCCTAACCCATATTCATTGGCAAGATTTGGATGGAGCTCACCTAAAAAGCAAAGAACTTTGCCATCTGCTTTAATAATTGCTGATTTTCCAGGATGAAGTTCATCAATAGAAGATCTTTCATAAGTGTATCTTTTTTCATCAATACCGAAAAGTTTTAATAATCCATCCACAATACCTTTCATGTGATAGAAGGAATACTCTTTTCCATCTAAATAGCTTTGTCTTAAATCGTTTCCGGAAAGGACAATAGCTAAATGTGAGCACATTTTATTTTCTTTTGTAAATAAATCGCTTACTTCAAAGATAGCAACATTATCGTTTCCGTGATTAACGTTATAAGAAAGTATATTCATCAACGATGGTAAAATATTTGAACGAACATATTCATGTTCATCAGTTAACGGATTAATAATTTTATAACATTCATCTTTATTTAAGAAATTGAACATTTTTGTTTCTTTTTCTCTTATTAGAGAGTAAGAGAGTTGCTCGTCAATTCCTAAACCTCTTAAATAGCTTCTGACGATACGTTTTTTTGAGATTCTTTCATCAAGTCCGCCAAGAGAGAGGGTCATGCTTGGAAGTTCACTTTTAACGTTTTCAAATCCCAAAATTCGGATAACTTCCTCGCTTAAATCTGCTTCACCTAAAATGTCTATTCTATGTTCAGGGATCTTACAAACCAATCTATTTCCATCTTCTTTAACTTCCACATAAGCACGTCTTAAAGCGTTAATAATTTCATCTTTGCTAAACATTGTGCCAAGACGATTATTAATATAATTAGAAGTTGTTTCGATAAACAATGGTTTATATTCTTCTTTTAAATATGTGTTTGTGTTTCCGATTTCTTTTGCGTCACATAATTCTTTTAATAAAGATGAAGCTAAAATAAGAACATCATCATATTGGTGAGGATTTATCCCTTTAACAAATCTCATCGATGAATCGCTTGAAAGTGCAAGGCGGATTGATGTTCTTCTAACACTCGCGAAGTCGAAATTAGCGGCCTCAATCGCTACATTTTTAGTGTTTTCGTCTACTTCACATATCTTTGAACCCATTACTCCACCAAGACACATGATCTTATTATCACTTGTTACAACAATATCGCCTTTTTGAAGGATGTATGTTTTTTCGTCAAGAGCAACAAATTCTCCTTCATAATCATCTTTAACAATTAATTCTTGCTTTGGAAGTTTATCAAGGTCATACATATGCAATGGTTGACCTGTTAATAACATTACATAATTACCGATATCAACAATATTATTAATTGAACGAATGTTGTTGGCGCGTAAAATATCACTCAACCATTTAGGTGATGGTTTTACAGATAAATCTTTGACCACTCTTATTGAAAATTGTGGGCAATATGGTGTCATTGAATCGACATCAAAATGTAATGATGAGTTGCATTCATCTTTTATAGATGGAATATTAACATCTTTTTCAAATAATGTTCCAAGCTCCTTTGCAACATTATAAGCGCTATAAAGATCACTTCTATTCGCAAGAAGTTTTAAATCAAGAATATAATCATCAAGACCAAGAAGTTCTAGAACATTTTCGCTTCCAACAATAAAATCATCAGGCAATTCTTCTATACCTTCTTTTTGCTTTTCGCTTAAAAATTTAGCATCGACGCCGAGTTCAAGAAGTGAACAAAGCATTCCTTCGCTTTCATGTCCTCTAACTTTGCCTTTTTTAATTGTTCCACCAGGAAGTTTGCATCCATCGACAGCAACAATTACTTTAAGACCTTTTCTAACATTAGGAGCGCCACAAACAATATGTAAAATTCCATATTTTCCAGCATTAACTGTAGTTAAATGAAGATGATCACTATCAGGCATATTTTCGCAAGTAAGTACTTCACCAACAACAAGTTTGCTTCCGCTTGCAAGAGATGTAACACTTTCAACTTCAACACCTGCGAATGTTAATCGATGAACTATTTCATCAACACTTATGGAAGATAAATCAATATATTTTTTGATTAAATTTAATGATATTTTCATAATCTAGCTCCTTATTTGCGGGTGAATTGTTCTATAAAGCGGACATCGCCTTGGTATATTTTTCTAATATCATCAATACCATATCTAAGCATTGCAACGCGTTCAATTCCGATGCCGAATGCAAATCCAGAATACTCTTTAGGATCATAACCAGACATTTCAAGAACATGTGGGTGAACCATACCTGCACCCAATATTTCAATATATCCAGTGCCTTTACATATTGGGCATCCTTTTCCATGACATTCCATGCAAGATATATCAACTTCTACAGACGGTTCTGTAAATGGGAAATACGATCCACGGAAACGAACCTCACGTTTTTCGCCAAACATTTTTCTCAAGAAAAGTTCTAACGTGGCTTTTAAATTGCCAAAATTAATGTTTTTTCCCACTACTAACCCTTCAACTTGTCCAAATTGATGAGAGTGAGTAGCGTCATCATCGTCTCTTCTAAAACATTTACCCGGGCATATAATTTTGATAGGCTTGCCTTTTGCCTCATCCATTACATGAGCTTGAGCGGGAGATGTATGGGTTCTTAGTAACGTATTTGGGGTGATATAGAATGAATCTTGCATTTCACGAGCTGGGTGGTTGTGAGGAATATTCATTCTTTCAAAATTGAAATAATCAGTTTCAACATCTGGTCCTTCTTTTACTTCGTAACCCATTGAAACAAATATATCCATCATTTCATCCATAATCATATAAAAAGGGTTGATTCCTCCCATATGGTAGTTGAGACCAGGTAAAGTTATATCTATTTTTTCTTTATCGAGTTTTTCTTTGAGAGCTTTTTCATTTATCTCTTTTTCTTTATTTGCGAAAAATTCAGCGACTTCTTTTTTGGCCTTATTAATCGCTTGGCCAAAAGAGGCTTTTTCTTCGCCATTAAGCTCTTTAATATGTGACATCATCGCACTCAAAGGCGACTTTTTAGACATGTCTTTTTCATTAATTTCTCTTAAAGCATTTTTATCTTCTGCTGATTTAATTTTATTGATAATATCTTGCTTAAGTTCTTCTACTTTCTTAATAATTTCTAGCATAATTACCTCCTATAAACAAAAATAAAATGACACTAGGAACGAATTTCTCCGTGGTGCCATCCTTTTTCCATTCAATTTTGAATTTAGCTCTAAGTCTTAACGCGACCAACGTTCTACATTACATAGAAATGCTCCAAGGTGAATTCTCTTGACTATTTAACACGTGGGTTCCACTATTCCACATTCCCTATTTAAACAGTTTGCCAAGGTACTACTTCTTTTCTCAGCACTATGATTATAGCATAATCAATTGTTAATAATTCAATCAAATTTATGCAAAAACGATATTATTAAGAATATTTAGCAATAAAAACGAATTAAAATTATTTTAGTTCGTACATTAATATCGCTCCAGCAATAGCGACATTAAGTGATTCGATATCCTTAATATCAATTCTTAACCTAATATCGCTTAATGATAATATTTCATTTCTAACGCCATGAGATTCGTTCCCCAATACTAAGACAAATTTATCTTTTTTGACCAACTCATCAAGAGTAATCGAACCTTTGATTTCGGTTGCAATAACCAGATAATCTTTTAATTCTTTTAAATATGTATAATCCTTTTTGATGATATTTAGCTTAAATATTGCCCCCTGAGAGGCTTGGATGACTTTTTCGTTATAAATAGAACATGTATTTTTAGAAACTATTATGTCTTTATACGAGAACGCTAAAGCGGTCCTTAAAATTGTACCTAAGTTACCCGGATCGCTAACATCATCTAAATATAGTACTTTATTCGATGAAATTGGTTTTTCTTCATTAAAACTAACTACCGCTAAAACGCCTTGCGAATTTTTTAATAAGCTTATTTTATTCAAAATATCTTCATTAATAATATATTGTGGAATATTTTCTGGAATGCTATTTATTTCTTTCAAGGTAAAAATTGCTTCGACTTTATTGTTAATTAACGCCATTTCTAAAAGATGAAAACCTTCAACAATAAATTTTCTTTCTTTTTCTCTTATATTACTTTTATATAAAGATAATAGATCTTTGATTTTGCTATTTTGTTTAGATGAAATGTAATAAATCATTATTTATATATTCCTTTTCGAAGCTTCTTTTTTCTTTCGTAGTAATCAGGACAATATTTTAACACACATTTATAAAATGCTTTTTGATGATTTCTATGAAAATGATGTGCAAGCTCATGAATGACCACCGATGCGATAATGTCTTCGCTATAATGTATTAAATCTAGTTGATACGAAATAGAATGCGTTTTTAAAGAATTTGAGCCATATCTACCATTCATGATTTTTATTCTAACGTTGTAAGGTGGAACTATATTCATTAACTTTTCATACTTTCTAGTTAACTCAATTAGTTTTTTATAAGCAATATCAAATAACACACTTTGAGATAAAACTTTATCTATCTTTTCACCTAATAAATAAGTGTAATCTTCTCCAATCGGAGACTCCTTATTGCTTTTTTTACTAATTTTTTTATTTAATGAAGGAATTGCTTTTTTAAAGAATTTTATAAGCCTTGAATCATCAACGAAAAAAGGACTAGTACAAACGAATTGTTCATTTTTATATCAAATATATTCCTTTTTGCTGTTTATAAAAAATTTTAACTGAATAAATAGTATTATCTATTTTGATATCGATGGTTTTGTTATTTTTCATAAAGTTATAGACGACTTAAAAAATCTCTACGTTTTCTAATATATTCTTCCTGAGAAATTAAATTATCATCTCTTAATTTTTTAAGCTCTGCTAGTTTTTGAGCAATTTCACTATCAGACAAATTTCTTTCTGCACTGTTTATATTATTAATATTGCGCAACTTTTTTGAAGATGCTCTTCTAGCTAAAGCTGCATAAGAAATTGGTTCCCAGCAAAAATAAAAGATTCCTCCCAATAAAGAACAAATAAATATGCATAAAAACCCAATAATTTTTTTCTTTTCTTCGTTATATAAACTCCATAATGTTATAAATCCTATAACAATAGAGCAAATAGAATAAATGATTGATAATAAACATAAAAATATATATAAAGGATTTGAACAATCAAAAATAACAATTGTTCCGGTTATCCCAGAAACTAAAGCTATAATCATTCCTATAATAACAAATGCGTACGAAGCAATTTTCATTTTTTTATTTTAACACAGAATTGCAAATATAAAAGTTATCATCGCTTTTTCTATGAAATATAGTGTATCATAATTGCATGGCAAAAATATTGATATCAGCGTGCCTCGTAGGCGATAAAGTAAATTACAAAGGACAAGGATGTTACAATCCGAATGTTGAAAAATTAAAGGAAAAATATGATTTAGTGCTTTTTTGCCCAGAATGTGAAGGTGGCCTTCTAGTTCCAAGAATTCCAAGCGAAATAAAAGGGTCACAAGTTATTAACAAAGAAGGAAAGAATGTAACAAGAGAATTTGAAAAAGGTGCACATAAAGCGCTGGCCTTATGCAAATATCTTGGAATTACTAAAGCAGTATTAAAAGAAAATTCTCCTTCTTGTGGTACTCATAGAATTCATGATGGTAACTTTGTAGATAAAAAAATACCTGGAATGGGGATAACCGCTAAACTGCTAAAAGAAAATGATATCGATGTCTATTCTGAAGAGGAAATCGACAAATTATTATAAACAAGTCTCATATTATCGAGACTTTTTATTTTTTTAAAAAATTTATACAAAAATTTCCTAACTTTTTATATTATAAAAAAGAAGGAGGATAATTTATGAAAAAATCAAAAGTCAAAAGTTCAACATTTGGGAAAAGTCTTATTCTTGCAGGGGTGATTTTTGCAATCGTTGCTATCACATTATTTTTGTGCCCATTTATTAAAACATCCGCTTATGATGTCGATGGATTTAAAGCAATCTTTGGATACAAAGAAGTTGCTAGTTTAACTATTGCGGGAGTTACCACAAGCACCACAATTTATGAAATTAAAATAACCGCTTTGTTTTTAATAGGATTTATTCTTATTGCATTAAGTGTGCTTCTCGGTTTATTTGGCTTTATTGGCAAAGGAATTGTTGGAAAAATTGTTCTTGCAGTCGCAGCTTTATTATTAATCGTTGCCGGTGTTTTTATGTTTGTTGGAAAATATAATTTCGCTTCTACCAATGGTTATGATGATGCAAGTAAAGTAACAACACAAATCGGCGCTATTCTTTGCGGATCATATTCATTCGCTAGCGCATTATCATTTGCTGGTGCAGCATTAATAAAATAATCTTGATTATTTCGTTACTTTGATAAATAATTTTTATAAAGGAGTCATTAAAAAATGAAAAAATTAACAAAAACAATTTTGGCCTTAGGAGCAGTCTTAGCCCTTGCCGGTTGTAATTCAAAATGCACTTATGCTGAATTCCATGAAGCAGCTTCCAATGTTGGAAATCATGGTTACAATTCCGCAGAAGTAAAAGCTAATGATAAAACATATGCATTAACTTACTCAACAACACTTAAACTTTTCACTTCAACAGATGTTGCTGCTGTTACATATGTCGGATTAGTTAACACATATCAAGCAAAATTCGTTGCAGAAATCGATGGCGCTACATACGCTAAAGGAAGCGGATTCTCTTATAGCTATGAAGCAAAAGATTCTGAAGGAAAAGTCACTTCAAGTGAAAATAGTGAATGGAACGATAAAGGCTATCTTGTCAGCTACAATCTTACAAGTGGCGATAGTTCTATAAAATTCACTGTCTCATATAAATAATAATATTTATAAAAACAAAGCATCTCATTGAGATGCTTTTTTTTGTATGGTATTTTTGGATATTCTTTAATCTTTAGTAATTTGTTTCTTGCCTTTTGTGATTCACATTCAATTTAACTAAATATGAATCAACAATATCATTTGATGTCATATCAAGACTATAAGCTAGATTTAAAAAATATGAAAAAGCTTTAATATAATTATGCAAATTATAATTGGTTTGCAAAATAGTTATTAAAGAATAAAGTTTATGAAATTGGTCAGTTAAATCTTCACTTTTTTTATTGAGTTCATATTCGAATTTTGTTGTTTTTAATGGTATGCCTAAAGAGAGGAAAAAATGAAGCCCATCTGCATATTCATCCATTATTCTCTCTTTTGGTGACGGTCCTTTATTTGACCAGTATTTAAAGCATCGCGTTTCGTTAGCGAGTTCCCCAATTTCAACAAGAAGGGCTAGAAGTCTTTTTTTGTGTGTAGATGAATAATCAACATGATGTATGTTAGCTATTTCGTCATCTAAATCTTTTTGATATTTATATAGTTGTTCAAGATTAATTTTATTCATTGTTTCCAACCTTTGTTAAATGCCATATATCATTAACATATTCTTTGATAGTTCTATCACTTGTGAAATATCCACTTCTAGCAATATTTACAATGCACATACTGGCCCATCTACTTCGATCTAGATATAAATCATTGATTTTTTCTTGTGCTTTAACATAAGAATCGAAGTCTTTAAGAATAAAGTAGCAATCGTTGTTATTCATAATTTCATCAAAAATGAGTTGGAAACGATTTGGCTTATCAACCCACGGACCATCAAACAATGAATTCATAACTTTTTTAATGTTTTCATTGTTGTTATATTCATCCCAAACATTATATCCTCCGTTAGCGTAATAAGATAAAACTTCATCACTAGATAAACCGAATATAACTATGTTATCATCTCCAACAAAGTCATGAATTTCTACGTTAGCGCCATCCATTGTGCCTAATGTTATCGCACCATTCATCATTAATTTCATATTTGATGTTCCGCTTGCTTCCTTAGATGCAGTTGAAATTTGCTCACTTACATCAGCGGCTGGAATGATGAGTTCCGCTAAAGTAACACCATAATTTTCAATAAATATCACTTTCATGTATTTACTGATATCGGGATCATTATTGACAACGTTTGCAACTGCTAAAATTAGTTCAATAATTTTCTTTGCATAAACATAACTTGGAGCGGCTTTCGCACCAAAAATAAATGTATGAGGATGAATTCTAAAAGTAGAATCATTTTTCATGCGTTGATATAAGTACATAACATGGAAAATATTTAATAATTGACGTTTATATGCGTGAAGACGTTTAATTTGAACATCGAATATAGAATCAACATCAACGTCAATATCCATTTTTTCTTTAATATATTTTGCCAATTTAATTTTATTTTCATGTTTGATATCTAAAATGCGTTTTTGAACGATTGGATCGTCTTTAAATTGTTCAAATTTATCGATTTCATGTTCCATGTCCAAAATCCATTTATCCGATATTTTTTCACTAATAAGTTCCGCTAAAGCAGGATTAGAATACATAAGCCATCTTCTATGAGTCACACCATTTGTTTTATTATTAAATTTTTCTGGATATAAAGCGTAGAAATCTTTGAATGTTTCGTTTTCAAGAATACTAGTATGCAATTTTGCAACACCATTAACAGAAAAAGAAGCAACGATCGCTAAATTTGCCATATGGATTTGTCCATCTTTAATAATTTGCATTTGATATTTTGCGTATTCATTAACATTTTTATCGTTCATATATTGATTAAAGCGACGGTTAATTTCTTCAATGATCATATAACAACGAGGACAAACTTGTTGGACGTAATTAATTGGCCAACGTTCAAGCGCTTCTTGCATAATTGTATGGTTGGTATAAGCAAAACATTTTTTAACAACCTCAAATGTTTCATCCCATCCATATCCATACATGTCCATCATTAATCTCATAAACTCAGGAATAGCTAAAATAGGATGCGTATCATTTAATTGAAATACATAATAATCCGCTAAATTAAGAAGAGTGTGATGACGTCTATAATGTTCTCTAAGAACACTTTGAAGGCCGCTTGAAACAAGGAAATATTGTTGTTTAAGTCTTAAAATGCGACCATGCTCTGTTGAATCATCAGGATAAAGTCCGTGTGACAATTCTTTAAGTGTTGTTAAATAACTTTCAAAAGATGTGTTTTTTGGAAGGTTCTTTTCGCTTGGTTCAGCCGACCAAAGACGTAAAGTATTTGTGACTCTATTTTTATAACCAATAATGGAAACATCGTATGGAACTGCGCGAACATGAGTGGCATTTACTGTTCGCATAGCGAATTCACCATTATTTTTCATATATGTTTCAGTAAAACCGCCAAATTCAACTTCAACAGCATGTTTTGGTTTTCTTACTTCAAATACATATCCGTCCGCTAACCATTGGTCAGGAATTTCAAATTGTTTTCCATGATCAATCAATTGACGGAAAAATCCGTATTCATATCGGATACAATTACCTTGAACTGGATAACCTAAAGATGAAATTGAATCTAAAAAGCACGCTGCAAGGCGGCCAAGCCCACCATTTCCTAGTCCAGCATCGCTTTCTTGGTCTTCGATTTTGTTTATATCGATTCCAAGTTCCTCAAGTCCTTTTTTTGTAACATCGTATATTCCTAAATTCATCAAGTTATTCATCAAAAGTCTTCCCATTAAGAATTCCATTGAAAAATAAATTAATTGTTTTTTATCTTCCGTTCTTACTTCTTCACGAACATTTCTCCAGTCATAGTTAGCGTAATCTCTAACCATTTCTCCTAGAATATCGTATTGTTCAGTGATATGGCTATCTTCGATATTGTTTGAATACTTAGCCGCTAAACGTTTTTTGAAGCTTTCTTTAAATACTTCTACATTTGAAAACATGTGCATATTATCTTACCTTCTTATATCTAAATATCATTGCTCCAAAAGAAGCAATTTTAATCTTAATCTTATATGGCTTGTTATATGGACCATATTTTGTAGCCCTAGCTTTTAAACCATTATATTGATTATTCCCACCATAAACATCTTTATCACTATTAAAAATTTCCTCATAATAACCATATTTATTTACACCTACTTCATAATTTTCATAATAATTAGGTGTGTTATTGAACACAAAAACAAGTCTCTCATCTTCATTAAACCTTTCAAAAGCTAAGATAGAATCATTATTATTATCAACCATAAGCCATGAAAAATTATTTGGATTATATTCATTCAAGTACATTGCAGAGTGGTTTCTATAAATAAGATTCAAATCTCTTAATAAACGAGAAATTGAGTCGTGAATAGGATAAGTTTTTAAAACCCAAGGAAGAGATTTCTTTTCATTCCATTCATCAAAAGAAGCAAGTTCGTTACCCATGAATGATAATTTCTTTCCTGGATGAGCGTATTGGTAAGTGTAAAGATTTCTTAAAAGAGCAAATTTTTGATAATAATCACCCCACATTTTATTTATCATTGTTCCTTTTCCATGAACGACTTCATCATGTGAGAATGGTAATAAGAAATTTTCATTATAAAAATAAGCCATAGAAAATGTTATTTTATTGTGTTCATATTTTTTATAAATAGGATCTAAGGAATAATATTTAAGCGTATCATTCATCCAACCTAAATCCCACTTGTAATCAAATCCTAAACCATTTTGATTAAGAGGCTTCGTGACTCCATAAAAATCAGAACTATCTTCCGCGATCATCATAAGAGAACTGTGCCTATCATGCATATACGAATTAAGTCTTTTTAGGAATTCGATTGCTCCATCATTTTGACCTTTATCTTTGTTTCCATCATAAAAAATCATATTGCTTACAGCATCAACTCTGATGCCGTCAAAATGGAATTCACTAACAAAATAATTCATTGCGGACATTAAAAATGAACGAACAGGATCTTTTCCTAAATCAAAATAGGCACTGCCCCAAGGAGAAAACATTCTATCGTTGTCACTATATTCAAATAAATGATTTCCATCAAAATTAAATAAAGCAAAATCATCTTTTGCAAAATGAACAGGCGCAAAATCAAGAATTACTCCTATGTTTGCTTGATGCATTCTATCGACAAAAGACATTAATTGTTTTGGATTGCCATAGCGAGAATCAACGCTATAAAAACCTGTTGCTTGATATCCCCATGAGCCATCAAAAGGATATTGAACAATAGGCATTATTTCAATATGCGTATATCCAAGTTCCTTTACATACGGAATGAGATAATCCGCTATTTCTTCATATGAAAGATTTCTTCCGTCAACTTGTCCTTTCCAACTTCCCAAATGAAGTTCATAGATAGACATAGGCTTATCAAAATTTCTAGTTCTATTTTTTAAAAAATCATAATCATGCCAAATAAAGTTTTTGTAATCAAATAATCTTGAGCAAGTATTTGGTCTATATTCACTAAAAAAAGCAAACGGATCAGCTTTATCAACATATTGACCATAAGCATTTTTAAAATGAAACTTATATGATTGATAGTTCTTGAGTCCAGGAATAAAAAGTTCAAATGTTCCACTCATATCAATTTTATTCATCTTGTCTATGCAAACATTAAAATTATTCCATTCACCGATGACTGATACATCGCTAGCGCAAGGTGCATAAAGTCGAAACATAACACCATCAACACCATCATGTTTTTCAAAATGGGCACCAAAATATTGATATGCATCAATTGTTTGTCCCATTAAATAGTCATATAAAATTCCGAACGCCATATAAAATCCTAAAAGTATTTTATCATAGACGACAAGAGATTTTAAATTAGTTGTAAGCGTTTTTATAAAAAATATGAAAACAGGTGAAAATTTAATTTTATGAAACACCGAAAAAAGTTGTAATTTAACGAATTGGTTTTTATTCTCCATTTATTGCTAATATTATGTTTCTTATTAAATAAATTTAATATTGTGTCTATTCTATCTAAAAAATATTTTAAAAAAGTCACTTTGAAAAAGAGAAACATTGTTGTGAAAAAATATTGCAATGACTGAAATGAAAAATATAATAAACCTATCGTTAATCGTATTGATAGCGAAAATAATACCAGAAAGGAGATTATCTAATTATATAACTGGTAAAAAATAATTAGAAAAAGCAAAATATGAAAAAACAATTATTAGTTTTATCCGCATTATTGCTTACTGGTGCTACATTAGCATCATGTGACAATTCTTCAACTAGCGTGACTGTTGAAGAAACAAAATTTTCTGTTTCAGTCGAAGCAGAGCAAGGCTCATCAATTACTTTAAGTGATGAAAAAGGAATGTTTGAGCCAGGTGAAAGAGTCGATTTTGTTGTCGAAATGAAAAGCGATCTCAAAGAATTTGCAGGCGTTCTTCTCGACGATGAAGTATTATCTGTTGACGAAGGAGGAAAAGGACATTTCACAATGCCAAATCACGATGTTACTCTTAAAACAGTACTCGTAACAGTTGGCGATGGTTCGTTACGCAATGTTAGCACACTTGCCGATGATTTTGTCGCTCCTGCAACAATGGAAGAAGTTAAAGCTGTGTTTGCAGCATCTGCATTAGTACAAGGAAAATACGCGCAAGTGGAACAATTGGAAAATAATTTTTCTAGTTTCACATTCCCTAAAGCAAGCCTCATTTCAGCTGGCTCTCGTTCTGGCGGTGTTGTCGTATATGGCAATGTAAAAACAGGGGTTGGCTCTGATTCAACTACACCATATTTCTATCAAGCTGGTATGGAAGGCGAAGATCATTTTTATACAATTACATCAAGCGGCGCTGATTCGTTAACATCTACGCAACAATACAAACTCGAACCAAAGATTTATAGTGTTGTCGATGAAGTAAAAGACAAAACAAAAGAAATGACAAAAGAAGAAGCTGAAAGATTATCACAAACTAGAGATTTTGTTAGCATGATCAGCAAAGATGTTCTTGGTGCATATTCAATTTGGGCTACAAGTGATGGTGCAACAACTGTCGTCTCAGAAATTTCTAGCGATAGAAAATCATATACTGTGACAGTTGAATCAACTTATGTTGGTTATAGTTCAACTGCTGTATCAAGTTTCTCTGCATTGATCGATGGAGATGGTTTTGTTGAAATGGTCTCATTTTATACAGATTCATACACATCATCCAATTGGGACAAAGCAAATAATGCTCCTGTTGAAGGCGCGGAACCAAGCTCGACTGGAGAATTGTTATATTTAGCTGTTAGAGACTACAAGATGGATTTCTATTTAGATTACGATATCAATGATTTTGTAATGCATGATTATGATATTAACTGGAAACAAAAAGTTAGTGGTTCATACTCAACAGTTGATGTTGCTGATAATCAAGTTGAAGGAAACGCAACTGTATCGTTCCAAGTTTCTTGCTATGACACTAATTTCAATACAGTAAAACCAAAGATTGTTGCAATTACCGATGGTTTTGGAACAATTAACAGTTCAGGCACATCATTCGAAGTTACAAAATTAGGAAAATTTACTGTAACATTTGATAACGGTCTTGGTGAATTGAAAGAAGTTGAACTTGAAGCAGTGAAACCAGCTGCACAAAAAGTTGAATTCTCATTATCATCTGGCGCATCAATCTTTGCCGCTAACGAAAACGAAATTTCAGTAAAAGTTACACCATCACTCGCTGATCAAGATGTTACTCTTGCAGTTGATGATTCAAAATCAGATGGTGTTGATACATTAATTGTTGATAAAGGCAATGGCGTCTTCACACTTAAACCAGCTGAAGTTGGTAATGTCTATCTTAAAGCCACAACAAAAGATGGTTCAAAATCAGCCACATTAACCCTTAAAGCCGTTGAAAAACCAACAGCCGAAGCCGCTAAAGCTGTTCTCGTTTCTAAATCATTAAAATTGTATGACAGAAATACTTATGATAATTATTGGGTCAATTTCAATGAAGATGGCACAGGAACATTATATGTTGGAAATAGCTATGATGGTTATACTCCGTATACATTCACTTATGCAATTGATGCTGATTTAAAATTCACATTTACTTTCCCATCACACGAAGGAAAACAAACATGGTATGCTATCAAATCCTTAAATTACGGATCTGAGACATCAGTTAGTGGAACAATTGAAGGTGCATACAATAACAAAGCAAATGAATATTCTGGAAGCTTCAGTGTTGAAACTAGAAAAGCTGCTTCTTATTTCGAAGACTAATTATTATATTATTAACAATTGAAAATTGATAAGATAGCCATTGTTGGCTATCTTATCTTATACATGGGAGAAAAATTATGACAAAATTTAAACGTTTTATTCCACTGCTCTTTATTATCGGAACTACTTTAACTGGTTGTGGCGAAGAAAAAGAGGTTATTGAAAAAACAACACTTTTAGAAATGAATGCATTGTTGCAAGGGTCTCTTTATAAGACAGAAATAAATAATTCATCCAAAGCAACATTTTCTGAAAATTACACAAAAGATGATTCATCTATACAAGAAGAAAATGAAACATGGAATATTTATTCAAACGAAACAGCGGGTATTGAGGGTAATAAAAAGATCACTTACCCAAAGACAAACTCTGTCGTTGAAGATAATTACAATAAAATCGTTAAACGAATAAAATATTCGAACGCTGATATTATTTATTTTGTTACTGACTACGAAGATGGTACAAAAAGAACAGATTGGGCCGATAAAGGCGATTTCTTGCCAGTAGTAAAAACAGGAAGTGAAGACTATAATGGTGTCCAATATCTACTTGAAGGTTCTGTTACAGGGCAACTTTCAAAACAAGTTTCACTTATTGCGGCTCAATTTATTCAAAGTCAATTTACTTCCAACGCAAATCTCCAGAGTACAATTCCACAAGGATATAAATCTACTCTTGGAAATGAAACAAAATATTATATTGAGCCTTTCTCTTATAGTTATAAAGAAGACAATATAACTACAAGCATTAAAGTATCATTTGAATTTGTGACTAAAGATTCAAAACTCATTTCTTTCAAATCTAATTACGAACAAATCGATACAAATTCAGACGATATAGAAGACAACTACACAGTAAAAGACGAAAATACTTATGAGGTTTTCTATGAAGAAAGAACTCAAGCCCCACAAAGTCTTATAAATCCTGAAGACTACTTTATTCAAGAGGTAAGCGAAGTTGAAGCTTATTATTATGATGAAAAAGGCAAAGAAGTAATTATTTCCTTAGACGAAATACCAACAAATACTTATATTCATTTTAAAGCTAAAAACTACGTTCCAACTAAGTCGATTGATATTGATCTATATGCAACAGAAGACGCTAGCTCATCAAATGAAAAAGTTATGATTATTGATGGAACATCATTTCATAGTGAAAAATCAGGCACAACAACTATTAAAGCTTATACGGCAACAGGTGTTGAAGTAAGTTTTGATATTACTGTCGTCCCAGTTCCGTTAAAAGCAATATCTTACACCGACACATATAGCGACATTGAAAACAGTAATGGTGTCAAGTACGTTTATAGCGGAATGACCTATAACAAAATTACTGTCACATTATCGCCGAGCGATGCTGAAAAAGAGGATATCTATTTTGTTGTTGATAAACCTGAACTTGTTACAATTACTCCAACAATAGAATCAACAGTTATTTCGTATACTTATGAAATCAGTAGTGCTGCTAAAGCTGGCGACTCATTTACTGTAACATTTACATCAAAAGCTTTTCCTGATATCAAAAAAGAAGTTACATATGTCGTCAAAGAAGCCATAACTGGCGAGGCAATCACAAGCTATCTCACAAGTCATACATATAAATGGACACATCTTTATAGTAATACAACCGGAACTTTGACATTTATCGATTCAACAACTGGTAAAATTGAATATAGCAATGGTGACGTTACTACATTTAATTACACAATTAACGGAAAGAAAATCAACATTACTATAACATCAGAAAATCCATTACGTGATTATAATGGCGAGGGAGAAATCATGTTAGATTTATCCGTGATTATTCTAGGTGATGGAATTAACGTAAATGACAAATTTGTCGTTCAATAATATGATGAAGAAAAAAATATTTACTTTATTTATAATTCCAATGCTTGTTTTATGTGGATGTGATAAAGATTCATCACAATCCTCTACAACAACAGATGCACAAATAAAAATCGATGAAGAATTAGCCAAATTATCTTCTAAAATGGATGAGATCCCTTATTATGGAAACACTATCCAATATAAACAATCGCAAGTCGATAATTATGGTGCGTTAGATATGGTTGCAACTCAAATCGGAAAAGCAGTTTTATATACTGATGATTTCTATCACGACGATTTTACACAACAAATTAATGAAGAAGAACCATATACTGGTGTAACTGAAAAAGGGATAACAAAATATCAAAATAAAGATGTTTTCTATAGAACAAATTTCTACGAAAAAGAGTCTGATTCAAACTCAACAGTTTTATACTCTTACAGCGATGAATTAAAAAATCAATTTTTTGAGATTGATTTTAAATCTCATTTTGTAAACAACTTCATTAATTTAAGTTACAATCTTTATTCAAACAATTCATCAAATTCCTTCAAACTCGAAACAAATCTTCTTGATATTGATTTCAGTGTAGATGGTAAAACTAACATTAAGTATAATTTTAAAATGTATCAAAGCGGCACTGTTGCTATTGAACTAAATAGCAATGACACTATAACAATAAGCAACGGCCATATAACAAATACTATTTCAAATTATTATGTTTCAATGATGGATGCGACAAATTATCAAAGCGTTTATTATGAAGCATCTTATTCATTTGATGAAACTATAACCACTTATAAAGGTGAAAAACTTAATCCCCTTGATTATTATAAGGAAAGCAACTAACGGATGGCGACATCCGTTTTTTGTTGGCTCTTTGAATTCTGTTGTGGATTTATGTGGATTTGCAAGAAAATAAGAGCA
>ERZ808274.238-NODE-238-length-31598-cov-3.899439_pt1 | contig 31598 bp, 16 predicted proteins | sample MGYA00521277_ERZ808274 | MGnify/ENA primary metagenome ERZ808274 (study PRJEB31516, sample SAMN03275597) | gut metagenome | biome: mammalia-associated habitat; material: feces | host: Papio cynocephalus | place: Kenya | collected 2012-07-28 ... | reverse complement strand
TAGGGGTAACTTACATTTGAAAAGTCTGTTATTTTCAGACAGACTTTTCATTTTAATCGACATAATTCAAAATTGTCAATTATGGAACTAAATCCTAAATCCATTCACTTGGTAGATATAGATAGTACTACTACCTTGTTTTTTCACACGGATACATTACAAATCTATCCTCTAAAAAAGGATAGCGAAGTACTGCTATTCCTACAACGTTTTCAACTTGATGGCACCCATATAAAGGGAAAAGATTATACTGCAGAAGACTATGAGCAGTTGTACCAGTTTGTGTGCGATAAAATAAAAACGGCTCCACTCTCAATAGGAGTTGATGTAGATACAGATAACTATTCTTTTGACTGTGTAGCCCTGCCTATTGCTGCTCAGTGTAATCTGCGGTGTCCATACTGCTTTGCCTATACGGACGACGGCTTTCATTTCAAGAACTATACAGAGGAAGACATCATTCACACGATAGTGTTTTTAGTCAAGCAAAAGCCTAATGAGCAAGAGCCTATCAAGATTGTTTTCTTTGGTGGTGAACCGTTGTTGCGCTTGGGTATTATAAAATTTACCATCCAGCATGCTCAACAATGCTATCCCCATAGAAAATTTGCCTATTCCATAACGACTAACGGCACCATATTGAATAAAGAAATTATAGATTTGCTGAAAACAAACAATATTGCTGTACTGTTGAGTATGGATGGTCCTGATAATGAGTTTAATTTGCGCCGTTATCGCAATGGCACAAAGAGTATCGGTCGAGTATTAGAGAATGTTCGCAAGATGAAAGAAGCGGGTATTAATGTTGAATTACGGGCAACTATGGTCAACACCAATCCTTACGTATTAGAAACATTCCAATTCTTTGAGGAATTAGAAATTCCATTTGATGTGGTGTTCGCATACGTATCTGAGAATCAGTCTCATCACTATGCCGACTATGATACAAACACACTACGGCAAATACACTCCCAATTAGAGGATTTGCTGAACTACTATGTAGATTTAATACGAGATAAAAAGCCGATATACAATAGCATATTGACACATTTTGCAAAGGTGTTTCACTATCGGTTCAAACAAAATATCCCTTGCCTTGCAGGAAATTCGTATTTCACTATCATGGCTGGTGGAGATGTGTACACGTGTCCGCACTTTATGAATAATGACAAATATGTCGTTGGCAATATCTATTCGGATAATATCATTGATTCTGCTAAGCGCAAACAACTTATGCCATTCCCTATAGACGAAATGCAAGACTGTCAAGATTGTTGGATACGCAATTTGTGCTTGGGTGGCTGTGTCGGGCAAAAAGTATCTATAGACCGTTCTAATATATCTTCTTTAGGCATAGAATCTTGCCAGTTGAGGAAAATGGAGTGGAATTTTTATCTAAAATTGTATTATTATATTCAGACCTTGGTTCCTGAATATCTGTCAAAGACAAAAAAGGGATCTGTAATACCCGTATAACCCAATCATTATTTGTACTATGAAACGGACGTTATTATTAGTCCTTGTGCTGCTTGGTATGGCGGCGAACAATGCATTTGCCGAATATGCGGTAGAGTCTTCTGTATGCGTAGAGATATCCGCCCTGCGCGATGGCAAGGTGCCACCCAACAGGCGAATGTTTAAGATAGAGCAAGTACTCACATTTCATGAACAGGACGCGGGGCAAGACAGTGTCCGACTTTGGTTACCTGACCCAGGATGGGCAAGTGCTCTCTTGAGTGAGGCACGCAACGACTCTGATATGGGGTTCCGCGTATGGGTGGACGGTGTAGAGGACCTCACATATCGTTTCGATTGGCCGGAACTATACATCCCCAAGCACTCGGATACGGTACATCGTATCGTGTTGCGCTATGATTTCTTGGACGATTCTCCTTTCCAGTATTACTATAAAACAGATTTTGTAGCCTTCTATTCCACCTCGGTATTGTGTTCTTTGGGTTCCTCCTTTTTCTTTTCCACTAAAGGGATGCACCGCAATGACATCACCGTGCGGACCAATAGCGATGACCTGTATTTCTACTCCACCTGTCCGATGATGCAGACGGGTGAACGGGAGTACCGCTTGGACTTGTCTTCCAATCAGAAAGATGGTGCCATTAATCTTCATTTCTTGGAGAAGAATATGTACGACCATTGTTCTCAAGACATGGGCAAGGTGCGCTACGATATGTTTGTGCAGAAATTTTACACGGTGGACCATAACGCAGGGACCATTACGGAGATGCACTCCAATCCCGCCGTGGCACAATACGAAAAGGCTGTACGATATGCCATAGAAGGGTTGGAAGACTTCTTCCAAGATACTATCCGGCGCACATTGTTTATCAATATCGGAGAATACAACTGGCAAGAGGGATACACATACGGGAAGGCTTATCACTATAATTCCTCCATATATTCGGTGGTCTCTGATTCTTCCGGTACTCTTCGCGATGCACGGGTGCTGACACACGAACTGACCCATTGCTATATGCCCTACGACAATGCCAAAGGAGATTCGGTAGCGTATCTGCTATTTCAAGAATCGTTGGTGGAGTACGTGACGAAGCAGGTCTTGTACAGGGGCAATCCGCAGGCATTGGACAGCGCATACACGTGGTGGTACAACAAGTATGTGTCCGAGAAAGAGAGGGAGGTCTCTATCATCACGCAACGCCAAAACAAGGCTAACCGTACGGGTGTCAATACCAGTGCTGTGACCTACTACAAGACACCCTACATCTTGCACCAGTTTGCGAAACGAATCGGTGAGGAATACTTTGTCGAGTTGCTGAAAGGCTACTTCCGCTATGTCCGTACCGAGAAAGACAATATCACCTCCTTGTCCGATTTCGAGCATTATCTTAAAGCCCACGGTGTGAGCGACGAAGATTGGGAGTGGCTGTATCATGCCTTGTAAAACTTTTGCCTATCGCTTCTTTCCCCACATATCGCCAGTTGGACTCGATGGATTGCGGTTCCACGTGCCTGCGTATTGTAAGCAAGTATTACGGTAAGTTCTACTCTGCCGCCACGATGCGGGAACGGTGCATTACCACGCGCGAGGGTGTGTCCTTGCTCGGTATCAGCGATGCCGCGGAGAGTATCGGCTTCCGCACTATCAGCGTGAAACTTACATTCCGCCAACTATGCGATGAAGCCCCGCTGCCTTGTATCGTTCATTGGAACCAGCGGCATTTTGTGGTGGTGTATAAGATACGCAAAGGCAAAGTGTATGTGTCCGACCCTGCGGCGGGCTTGCTGGTATATGATGCGGACAAGTTCTGCAAGAGTTGGCTGTCCTCCGAGAACGGCGAAAATACCCCGTGCGGTATCGCCTTGCTCTTGGAGCCCACTCCCGCTTTTTATGACGAGCAGGACGAACATAATGCACCCCATGTAGGCTGGAGTTTTATACTCCGCTACCTGAAGCCGCATACGTGCTATATCGTGCAACTGCTATTGGGAATGTCGCTTGGCAGCGTGCTGAGCCTTATTCTGCCGTTTATCACGCAGGAGATGGTGGATACGGGTATCGGCACCAACAACCTGCATTTTGTGGTGGTACTGCTGATTGCGCAGGTGGCATTGGTAGTCGGGCAAACCGCCAACTCGCTCATTCGCAGTTGGCTGATGCTCCATATCAGCACACGGGTAAGCGTATCGCTGATAACGGATTTCCTCGGCAAATTGATGCGCCTGCCCATTGCTTTCTTCGATAGCAAGAAATTGGGCGACATCCTGCAGCGTATCGGCGACCACAGCCGCATACAATCGTTTCTGACGGGTTCACTGCTGAGTATCGTGGTTGCCGTAGTTACCTTTGTGGTCTATGGTTGTGTTATGGCGGGATATAATTGGAAGATACTGGCAATCTTCTTGGCTGGCAGTGCCCTCTACGTGGCGTGGGTGCTGCTCTTTCTGCGGCAGCGGAAGAAACTGGATTATATGCGTTTTCAGGAGGCATCCAACAACCAAAGCAACCTTGTGCAACTCATATCGGGTATGCAGGACATCAAACTGAACCACTGCGAGAAGCAGAAACGCTGGGAGTTTGAGCGCATACAGGCACGCCTGTTCCAGATTAATATCCGCGGTTTGTCGCTTGGGCAGGCGCAGCAGGTGGGCGGGCTGTTTATCGAGCAGACCAAGAATGTGCTTATCTCTTTTTTGGCTGCGGCTTCGGTGATTAACGGCGACATTACACTGGGTATGATGACGGCGGTGCAGTATATAATCGGGCAACTGAACGCCCCGATTTCGCAGTTTATCACCTTTGTGCAGGATACGCAGGATGCCAAAATCAGTTTGGAGCGATTAGGCGAGATACACCAAAAAGAGGACGAAGAACCGCCCTCTTTGCGCAAGCGCACCGATATACCCGATGATGCCGATATTGTGCTGCGGAATGTGTCGTTTCAGTATGAAGGACCTCATTCGGAGAAAGTGCTGAACGATATCAGTCTGACTATCCCGCACAACCGCATAACCGCCATCGTGGGCAGCAGCGGCAGCGGAAAGACCACCTTGCTCAAACTGTTGCTGGGTTTCTATCCGCCCGCCGAGGGCGAGGTGCTGGTGGGCGATGTGCCGCTACGGCAGTTGAGCGACAGCGTATGGCGCAGCAAGTGCGGCGTAGTGATGCAGGAGGGCTTTATCTTCTCCGACAGCATTGAGAATAATATCGCCGTAAGCGACGAGATACCCGACCGCCAACGTGTGGAGCAGGCAGCCGCCGTGGCGAATATCGACGACTGGATACAGGCTTTGCCCTTGGGTTATAACACGCAACTCGGCATGGACGGACACGGGCTGAGCACAGGGCAGAAGCAACGCCTGCTGATTGCCCGTGCGGCATACAAGAACGCCCCATATCTGATGTTCGACGAAGCCACCAATTCGTTGGACGCCAACAACGAGCGCACGATAATGGACAACCTCAACAGGCTCTTCCGCGGCAAGACGGTGGTTATTGTGGCACATCGTCTGAGTACGGTGCGGAATGCCGACAATATCGTGGTGCTTGACCACGGACAGATAGTGGAGAGCGGGAAACACACCGACTTGGTTGCCCGGCAGGGCTATTACTACCGCCTTATCAAAAATCAACTGGAATTAGGAACCTGATGCCCCTTGACAGAGAACCACATATTCAGCCCGCAGCGCATAGCGAGGAGTCTGCCGACATCTTCGGCAGGCAGCCTGCGTGGATTATCCGTTGGGGCATCACCGTCCTGTGCCTGATTTTGGTCGGCTTGGCGGTGGGCTGCTATTGCATCCAATACCCGCAGACGGTGGATGCCGTGGCGGTTATTACCACACTCAACCCGCCTTCCGACTTGGTTATCCGTACCGACGGGCGCATTGATACCATCTGCGTCTCGGACAAACAGACGGTGCATAAGGGCGACCGCATTGCCTTGCTCAATGACGTGGCAAATGCCGCGGATATTGACAGCGTGACGTGGCATTTGGCGCAGTCGTATCAACAGAGTACGGAAGAGTTGGCAGGCAGCCCGTGGCTGACAAAGGAATACAACTTGGGCAATATCCAGCAGACTTATGAGACATTCCGCCTGCTCTGTGCCGATTACCGCCACTACCTGACCACCGACCATGTCGGCAAACAGAAGGAACTATTGCAGCAACAGATAGAGAAGAACAGGCATTATTGCCGCAAGATAGCGGAACAGCAACGCCTGCTGTCGCGCGATTTGGAATATGAATACCGGTCGGTAGCACGTGACTCAGTATTATATGCGGAAGGTGTGATTTCGCTGTCGGATTATGAGGCGGCTATACGCAACACGCTGCAGATTGAGAAAAACAAAGCCACCATGGATGCGGGGCGGACGGCTGCCGAACTGGAACTGATGCAGTTGGAGCAACGGCTGATAGAACTGGACCTGCAGCGCGATAACGAAATCGCCGACTATGAGCGGCAGTTGCTCCAGTATCGCCAGCAACTGATGTCGGCATTGGAGCAGTGGAAATACCTGTATGTGGTGGAGTCGCCTATTGACGGTACGATTACGTTTATCAACTATTGGAGCAAGAACCAATGGGTAACCACGGGTGAACGGATAGCAAGCGTCATTGCACAAGACAGCATGGAAGTGGTCGGGCGTATGAATGTGCCTTCCGCCAACTTCGGCGAGGTAGAGACAGGGCAAGCGGTGTATGTGCGGCTGAACAGTTATCCCTATCTGCGCTTCGGTATGCTGCGCGGCGTGGTGCGCAATATCTCTGCCATCCCTGATGTGCAGACAGGCACGTATATCGTAGAAGTGGCGTTCCCAGACGGACTGACCACCACCTACCACAAGCCGATAGCCATGATACAGCGCATGGACGGCACAGGCAAGATAGTGACCAAAGACAGGCGTCTGATAGAGGTGTTCGTGGAGCCGGTAAGGGCGTTGTTTGAGGAGGTGAAATAAGGGGCTGCTATTAGCGAACTATATAAATGGGGTCAAGTATATAGGCAGGCAGGTGAGAGATTGGTCGCAGGCAATATCCTTGGTGTGCAGCAAGTAGCATTGTCCGAGGCGGGCGGAGAACTTCTGCGCAAAGGCATCTATGGACGGATGCGTCTTGTAGTCGGACGATTTGACCTCTATGGGCATTAGTTTGCTGCCACGTGAGAGGAGGAAATCTATCTCGTAGTTGTGCTTTGCGTCCTTGGGAAAGGTGTAATAGAACAGCCTGTTGTCCGAAGCACGCAACATCTGCGCCACCATGTTCTCGAATATATAGCCGAGATTGACCGGCAGTTTGTCGCCCAGCAGTTTGCCATAAAGTTCGTTTTCTGTGTAGCCCTTGTCCCAAAACGCCAATGTGATGAAGAGCCCCGTGTCGCACAAGAATATCTTGAACCGCTTGTAGTCGGCATTCAACGACAGTCCCACATTGGGGTCGTCGGCATGGTATGCCATATAGATGGTCTTGCTGCTCTCCAACTGCTGCAAGAGTTCGCTCATCTTGGTGGGGGTGATGCCATCCACTATGGATGTAGGGGCGTAGCGGGAACCGTTCTTGCTCAGTTGGCTCGGTATGGCTAAAAACAAACGTGAGAGCCGCTCCGTGGGGTCTATCTTGAGCAGGTCGCCGGCATAGAGTTGGAGTATCTCGCGCTTGACGGTGTCCACCTGCTGCATGTTGTTGGTGTCGATGTAGGCGCATACTGCCTGCGGCATACCGCCTACCAGCATATAGATACGCAGGTCGCGCATATTCTTGCGGTGTGCGGCTTGTCCGAATGCAATCTTCTTGTCGAAGAATACACGCAGGGTGTCCATGGTGTGTGCTTTGCCTGTCGCCCACAGAAACTCCTCATAGTCCAGCGGCAGCAATTCAATGCGGTGCTCCTCGCTGGGAATGGTGATGTGCTGCGTGTTTTGACGGATACTGATGAGCGAGCCCGTCTCGATGTAGTCGTAACGCCCGTCTTGCACCAGATACTTGATGGCTTGCCGTGCAGCGGGGCAACGCTGTACCTCATCAAAGACAATGACCGACTGACGCTCCATCAACTGCACATCGTAGTAGTTCTGTAGGCGCAAAAAGAGTATATCCAAGTTGTCCAAATGCTCAAAATAGCCCAATACCTCTGCCGACACAAAGTTGAAATCTATCAACAGGTAACTATAGTATTCGTTTTGAGCGAACTCTCGCACAATAGTGGATTTGCCCACACGGCGTGCCCCCTCAATCAATAGAGCGGATTGCCCTTGGCTCTCCTGCTTCCAACGGAGCATCTTGTCATAAATCTTGCGCCTAAAAACATGCTTTGTCATAACGTTTTCTTGATTTGATTGCAAAGATACTGTGAATAAATGAATTATGCAAATGTTTTGTGTGGATTTATTCCTTCCCCCATTGAAATAACGTTGATTTTTATTCCTTTCCCCGCTATGAATGTGCTCGGATTTATTCCGTTCCCCGTTACGAGATGAATAGATGTGTTCATTAAAGACAGACGGCTGAACATTATGGTGCCCGGGCAGGAAAAGATGTGGCGTGCATGTTCTATGCGCTGCATAAGGTTTAAAAATAATTACTAAACGAGAAACAAAAGGGTGGGTTATGGGGTGCGCAAGGGTTGCGTATCCCTTGCGTATCCCTTGCTTATCCCTTGCTGTTTGGCGCGAGGGTGAAAGGAGAAAGAAAGGGGCGGAAAACAGGCAGAAGTTGGATAGAATTGTGCAGGATTGTACGGGATTTATAAAGAGGGGCAAATGGATTTGCATACGTTGGAGAATTTTAGTACCTTTGCCGCGAGTTTGCCATATTGGCAGAACTCTGATACAACCGAGAAAAACGGCTGACAACAGCCGACTGACAGACAAGATGAAAGAAGTTTCAACCAAAAAACTATTAGATACCATTGTAGAGGGTATCCAAAACCGTAAGGGACACCGTATTGTGATTGTGGATTTGCGCCGCCTGAAAGACGCGCCTGTGGACTATTTCGTGATAGCGGAAGGCAACTCGAACACCCAAGTGGTGGCGATAGCCGATGAGGTGGACGACCATGTGCGCACCACCACCCACGTGCACCCGTTGGCAATCGACGGGCGCGACAACGCCGAGTGGATAGCCATGGACTATGGCACGATATTTGTCCATATCATGCAGCGGGAGCCCCGTGCGTACTACGACATCGAGCACCTGTGGGCAGACGGCAAACTGACCGAGATACCCGAAGAGTAAATCCTGACATTAACTATAGAAATCAAAAAGAGATGGCAAATCAACCCAACAACCAAAACCAGCCTCAGAAGCCCAAACGGTCGCGCCTGTCGTGGCTCTACTATGTGGTGATGCTGACGCTGCTCGTGCTGCTGTTCTACCCCTTCGGAGGGCGCGGCGTGCAGAAAGATCTGAGTTACACCAAGTTCAAAGCATACATCGAGAACGATGCGGTGGCATCGCTGGTGGTGAGTGATGACAATACCGCCAAGGCGAAGATACGTCCGGAGAGTTATGCCCTTGTGTTCGGCAACCGCGAAGAGGGCGAGGACGTGCGCGGCGAACTGACAGCCCTCATCCCTTCGGTGGAGGAGTTCAGCAAGTTTATGGACCAGGTGAACGACAACCGTCAGGCGCAAGGCAAGGCGGCAATAGATGTAAGTTACACAAAGTCACATGATTACTGGTACCTGATATTGGTAAACGTGCTACCGCTGTTGCTGATAGTGATGTTCTTCGTATGGATGAGTCGCGGTATCGGCGGCGGTGCCGGTGGTGCTGCCAACATCTTCGGTGTGGGCAAAGCCAAGGCGCAGGTGATTGACAAGGACAAGAAAGACAAGGTTACATTCAAGGACGTTGCCGGTCTGGCGGGTGCAAAACAAGAGGTGGAAGAGGTGGTTTCTTTCCTCAAAGACCCGAAGAAATACACCGACCTCGGCGGCAAGATACCCAAGGGCGTGCTGCTGGTAGGCCCTCCCGGGACAGGTAAGACGCTGCTTGCCAAGGCTGTAGCGGGCGAGGCGAATGTGCCGTTCTTCTCGATGTCGGGTAGCGACTTCGTGGAGATGTTCGTGGGCGTAGGTGCCAGCCGTGTGCGCGACCTGTTTCGCCAAGCCAAAGAGAAAGCACCTGCCATCATCTTCATCGACGAGATAGACGCTGTGGGGCGTGCCCGCGGGCGCAACTCGTTTGCGAGCGGAGGCAACGACGAACGGGAATCGACGCTGAACCAGTTGCTGACGGAGATGGACGGCTTCGGCACCAACTCGGGCGTCATCATACTGGCTGCCACCAACCGTGCCGATGTGCTGGACCCCGCGTTGCTGCGTGCCGGGCGTTTCGACAGGCAGATACACGTGGAACTGCCTGACTTGCAGGAGCGCAAAGAGATATTCGAGGTGCATCTGAAGCCGCTGAAATTGGACAACACGGTGGACGTGAACTTCCTCGCCAAGCAGACCCCGGGGTTCTCGGGTGCGGACATTGCCAATGTGTGCAACGAGGCGGCTCTGATTGCTGCCCGCAACAACCACAAGAAAGTAGGCAAACAGGACTTTATGGACGCGGTGGACCGTATCATAGGCGGTTTGGAACGCAAGAACAAGATAATGACCGACGAGGAGAAACGCTCGGTGGCTTATCACGAGGCGGGGCATGCCACTATCTCGTGGCTGTTGCGGTATGGCAATCCGCTTGTGAAGGTGACGATTGTGCCGCGTGGTGTGGCACTCGGGGCGGCATGGTATCTGCCCGAGGAGCGGCAACTGACCAACCGCGAGCATATCCTCGACGACCTCTGCTCGCTATTGGGCGGACGTGCTGCCGAGGAGGTGTTCCTGCACCAGACTTCGACGGGTGCCCTCAACGACCTTGAGCGCGCCACCAAGCAGGCGTATGCCATGGTGGCATACTACGGTATGTCCGACAAACTGAAGAATGTCAGTTTCTATGACTCCACGGGGCGTTACGACTACGGACTTACCAAGCCCTATTCGGAGAAGACGGCGGAACTAATTGACGAGGAGACTGCGGCAATTATTGCCACGCAGATGGAGCGCGCCAAACAGATACTGCAAGAGCATGCCGAGGGGCACAACCGCATCGCGCAACTGCTGATAGAGCATGAGGTCATCACCTCGGAAGACGTGGCTGCTATCCTTGGTCCGCGCCCGTGGAAGAGCCGCGAGGACGAGATAATAGAGGCAAACGAGGCTATGCAGGAGGCGGAGAAAAAAGCCAAAGAGGACACTCCGAAAGAGGAAGACAAGACTGCAGAACCGGCACCTGATAATCAGGACGATACAGAGAAAATGACAAAATAATGCATTTTTTTGCCTGTGAAGTGTAGTTTTTTGCCTCTTTTTGCGTTTTATATATAGAGGGCGATGTTGTTGAGGGGAAGGAATAAGGAACAAGAACAAAGGACGCACGACAATAATTAGAAACAAGGGATAGCAACTAACAAATAAAAGACTTTATGAAGAGATTCATTCTTAGCACATTCGTGCTGGCGTTGGGCTTGACCGCCACAGCGCAACAACCGCAGCCGCTGCCTATTGACTCGGCTGTACGAGTAGGGCACCTCGACAACGGGCTGACCTACTACATCCGCCACAACGAGTACCCCAAACAGCGTGCCGAGTTCCATATCGCACAGGCTGTGGGTGCTATCCTCGAAGAGGACAACCAGAACGGTCTGGCGCACTTCCTCGAGCACATGGCATTCAATGGTACCGAACATTTCCCCGGCAAGGGTATCATCGAGTACTTCGAGTCTATCGGTGTGAACTTTGGCGGTAATATCAATGCCTACACCTCGTTGGACGAGACCGTGTATCGTCTCTCCGATGTGCCTACCTATCGCGAGGGAATTGTTGACTCGGCTCTGCTGGTGATGCACGACTGGGCGTGCGGTCTGTCGCTTCTGCCCGAAGAGATTGATGCTGAGCGCGGTGTCATTCGTGAGGAGTGGCGCACAGGTGCCGATGCCAACCGCCGCATGTGGAAAGCCATCAACCCGCTCAAGTACCCCAACAGCCAATACGCAAAGCGCGATGTGATTGGTGACACGGCTGTCATTAACAACTTCGCTTACGATGCTCTCCGCTCCTACTACCACAAGTGGTATGGTCCTGACAACCAAGCCATCATCGTAGTAGGTGACATTGATGTGGATGCTGTGGAGGCAAAGATTAAAGCCCTGTGGGCTGACGTGCCGGCACGTGAGAACCGCGGTGAGCGTCCGCTCTACTCCGTGGACGACAACACAGAACCTATCGTGGCTGTTGTCACCGACAAAGAGGGGCAATACACCCGCATCGAATTGGACTACAAGAAAGCCAAACTGCCTGAGGCACTGCGTGGTACAAATGTGGACTATACGCTGTCGATGATGCACAACCTCATCTGCGGTATGCTCAACAACCGTCTGCAAGACTTGGCTATGGACCCCAATGCATCATTCGTAGGCGCAGGCTCTTACTATGGCGAGTTGGTGAAGGAGAAAGATGCTTTTGTGGCTGTCTATGTGTCTAAGGCCGGTCAGGAGACGCAGGCATACACAGACCTGCTCACCCAAATGGAGAAGATGCGCCGCTATGGCTTCACCCAGTCGGAACTCGACCGCGTATGGACCGAACTGGAGTCGTCCTATGAGAAGCAATACAACGAGCGCAACTCGGTACGCAACATCACCTATACACGTGAGTATATCCGCAACTTCCTGGACGATGAAGTCATCCCTGGTATCGAATGGGAGTACAAGACCCTGCCGATGCTCCGCCAGATGATTGACCTCGCGTTGCTCAACCAAATGGCAGAGTCGTTCATCACCGACGAGAACCTGATTATTGCCATCACCGCACCCGAGAAAGAGAGCGTCAACCTGCCGTCCGAACAGCAGATACGCAGCCTGTTGGCAGAGTCCAAGACGTGGGAAATAGCCGCTCCGGTAGAGGAGACTATCCGCACCACCTTGGTCGAGAAAGCACCCAAGGCAGGTAAAATCAAGAAGACCGCCTACAACGAGGCTCTCGGTACTACCGAATGGACACTCTCCAATGGCGTGCGCGTTATCCTGAAACCGACCACCTTCAAGCAGGACGAGATACTGATGTCGGCTAACTCGTTTGGCGGCACCTCCACGGTATCGGAAATCAGCGACCTGCCTTCGGCACGCTTTGCTACCGACATTGTTGAGTTCTGCGGTATCGGCGACTTCAGCCTGACCGAGTTGCAAAAGGCTCTCACGGGCAAGTACGTGAGCGTCAGCCCCTCTATCTCAAGCACCACCGAGTCTATGGACGGCAGTTCCAATATCAAAGACCTCGAGACCATGCTCCAACTCAACTACCTCTACTTCACGGCTCCCCGTCGCGACGAGAAAGCATTTGAGGCACTCAAAGGCATTATGGCTACCCAACTCAAGAACAAAGAGGCAAACCCCAAATACGCTTGGAGCGACTCTATCAGCCTGATGGCAAGCAACTACTCGCCGCGTACCATTCTGCAAGACGAGAAGATGCTCGAGGCGATTGATATGGACAAGGCGATTGCGTTCTACAAGAAGCGTTTCGCTAATCCTGCTGACTTCACATTTTTCTTCACCGGCAACATCGACCCTGCCGACCCCGCGTTCCAAAAGATGGTATGCACATGGATAGGTGGTATGAAGACCAACAAGAAACATGAGTCGTTTGTGGACAACAATGTGCGTGCACCGCAAGGCATTCAGAAGAACTACTTCACACGCTCTATGCACACCCGTACGGCGTCTAACTTTATCCAGTACACCTCGTATGACATACCCTACACTATGGAGAATATGCTCAATCTGCGTATGATTGGTCGTATCCTCAGCACACGCTACCTGGAGTCTATCCGTGAGCGCGAGGGTGGTTCGTATGGCGTAGGTGTGGCAGGTCGCTTGTATCGCAATCCTGTGGCAGAGGCTGAGTTGCTCATGCAGTTCGACACCGACCCCGAGAAGCAGGAGAAACTGATGGGTATCATTCACGAAGAGGTACAGACCATCATCGACAACGGTCCTCTGGCTACCGACCTCGGCAAGGAGAAAGAGTCTATGCTCAAGGACTACGACGAGAACCTCGAGAAGAACGGCTACTGGCTCAACACCATTCTCTATCGCTACTACATCTACGGCGAGAACTACCTCACCGACTACCCTGCAGCAGTACGTGCTTTGTCGGCAGAGTCCGTACAGGCAATGCTGCGCAAACTTGTCAGTGCAGGCAACATGTTCGAGGTGGTAATGCTGCCCGAATAAAGAAAGATGAGAAGGAATTAAGAATTAAAAATGAAGAATTAAGAATGGCATGTAAAGGGTGCCCATTGGAGATTCTTGTAGGACTACCATTAATAATAGCACTCACGGCAGATGGCTGTGGGTGCTATTTTTTGTAAATAGGAGATTGTGTATGTGAAAGGAATGTTGTACCTTTGCCAGTGAAACATTGCATTTTTGATTGGTTATGAAGAAGAAACATGTTATGATAGGTCTGCTTTGCGTGATGGCAATATACACTATGGGGCAGCATTCGGAACGGATTACTGAACAGATTACTGAATCGTGTGACAGTATCATCGGTTCGGAAGATACAACGGATATATCGGAGATATTTTATGAGCCAGAATTCATGCCCGAGTTTCCTGGAGGTGCGGCGGCACTATTCCGATGGATAGACGATAATCTCCAATATCCCAGAGAGGCTTATGAAAAAGGTATTCAAGGGCGTACGATATGCCAATTTGTAGTAGATAGAGATGGTAGCATTATACAGCCCCAAGTAGTGCGTTCATCCGGCGATTCCACTTTGGACGCAGAGGCTTTGCGTTTGATGCATATAATGCCACGTTGGAAACCTGCTACGAAAAAGAACCACAATACTCAAGAATGGGAATATGTACGGGTGGTATATACTATTCCCTTTAGGTTCAAGATAGTACAGGACTCTACAAAGCAGGTTATGCCATAATAGGGAACGAGAATCAAGAATTAGAAATGAAGAATTAAGAATGGCATGTGAAGTATGCCATTGGAGATTCTTATAGGATTGTCATCAGTAATAGCACTCGCGGCAGATGGCCGGGGTGCTATTTTTTTGTAGTATGGTGGTGCGGAAAGTATTGGCGGCGGGGGAGTGGTAGAGGGTATGCAGTGAGGTGGTGAGGCAGTTGCCGAAGGGGTTGGAAGAAGATTTGTCGTAGCAGCAGGGGAGGACGGTACCGTCGGCGGTGATGACGCAGCCGGACCAGAGACGGTAACAGGAACGGCGGCGGGGACGATGGAGATGGTATAATCCATCCGCACCCAAGCGGTAGCGGCTGTAGCGGGGAGAAGAGGGCATGAGCGGGTGACCATGTTCATAATCATAGAGTTGCGCCGTCTTGAAGGTGAGACATGACGCGCCCAAGGTGCGGTAACGGTGGCGTATCCATGCCCATTCGGACTCGTTGGTGGACAGGCGGAGTACCTGCAACTCTATGCGGATATGCGAGCGGTGCCGCTGCTTTGCCGCGCGGAGGAAGCGCAAGCCATCGAGTGCCAACGGCAGATGTCCGCCCACACGATAGGCGGCGTATGACTCCGGGGTGAAGCCGTCAATGGAAACGATAATGCGGTTCAAGCCCGATGCCACAAGACGCTCCGCCATATCCGCAGTAAGTGCCTGCGCGTTAGTGGAGACAATGGTGTACATCCCCACGCGGCGGGCAAGGGCAATCATGTCGGGCAATGCGGGATTGAGCAACGGTTCTCCCTGAAAATAGAACTGCACGGTATGTGCCGTGGATTGTATCTGCGCGAGAATAGTGCGAAAAGTGTCCGGCGACAACAGTTGTCGCGGACGCTTTGTTTGTATGGAGTCCGGCGTATCGGGCAGGGAAGCCCTCTGTCCGACCGGACATTCGGGACAGCGAAGTTGGCAGAAGTTGGCGGGTTCGATACTCACAAACACGGGCATGTGCCGCACATGCACCACCCCAAAGAGGGACAGGGCGTAACTGAACCAACAACGCAACTGGTTAGAGGCTCTACTTGCAAGGTATCTTGTTGACACGACGCTCGTGGCGACCTCCCTCGAAATCCGTGGAGAAGAATATCTGTACCAACTTCAACGCCTTTTCTTCACTAATGAAATTGGCGGGCAGACCAAGCACATTGGCATTGTTGTGCTGACGGGCAAGTTCGGCAAGGCGGCCGTCCCAGCACAGTGCGGCACGGATACCCTGATGCTTGTTCGCCGTCATGCAGATGCCATTGCCCGTGGAGCAGATAGCGACCCCCATATCCGCCTTGCCCTCTTCGATGGCAGTCGCCATGGGGTGGGCATAGTCGGGGTAGTCGCAACTCTCGGTGGAGTAGCAGCCATAGTCGGTAACCTGTGCGCCCTGCTCTGTGAGCCAAGCGTGCACTTTCTGCTTGAGCGCATAGCCTGCGTGGTCGGACGCAAGGGCGATATGCAATTCACGTAACGGTTTCATTATAAGGACAATTATTTTGACAAACCAAACAATGATGGGTGGTGTAGGCTATGCACACTCGTGCGTCCCATACGGGGTTGCGCAGGGCACCTGTGGGGCATGCGTCCAGACAGCGTCTGCAGTCGCCACAGCCCGCAAATACAGGGCGCTGGGGTGCGGGAACCTCCACGTTGAGCATCAGTTCACCCGGGTGCACCATACTGCCAAGGGTTGGGTGAATCAACTGCCGGTTGCGCCCGATGAAGCCCAAGCCCGCCTCTACACACCAGCGGCGTTCCAGCATGGGCGCGGAATCGCAAAAGATGTGCTGGTGGTCGGGTGAGACGAGGTCTTCGCCAAACTCCTCCACCAATCGCGCTTGGAGGTTGTACAGCAGCGACTTAACCGTGCGGTGGTAGTCACGCCCCGAGTGCGTGTATGTGAGCAGGCACACGACCACCGTCTTTGCCCCCGGCACAAGGTCGGCAGGATTGTAACGCTTGTCGCAGTTGCGCTCCAAGTAATCCATGTTGCCGTGCAGCCCTGCGGCTACCCAACTATCCATAAACGCCGCGTCCTCGTCCAACCGATGTACGGGTGCCAGTCCGCAGGCGTCAAAACCTGCCTCGCGGGCAAGGTCACAGATATTTGCGTATGTCGGCGTCAAGTTGCTTGAAGTCGGTATATCGTCCCTGCACATTCCCCTTGCGGTCGAAGAGGAACATCGTCGGCAGGCTCTGCACGTTGTACGGCACGACAGTGGTGGCGAAGTCCGATTGGTCGGCGCGGACTGTGGTCCAAGGTATGTTTTCCACCGACTGCTCCCACAGCAGTTTGTTGCGGTCGAGCGACACGGAATAGATTTCCATTCCGCGTGCGTGGTAGCGGTTGTAGAGTTCGCGTAACTCAAAGATGTAGCCCTTCGACTGCTCCATCTCTATCGCCGAGAAATCAAGTACGATGACCTTGCCGCGGAGGCCGGACAGCGTCTGCATATCGCCGTACTCATCGGGCAGGGTGATGTCGAGAAACGCATTCTCCGACTCCTCGATAAACTGCTGCATCGTGGCTTGGTTGCGCAAGGCACGCTCGGCATTGATGGCGTCGAGCACTTGCCCGTACAACGCCTTTGTGCGCTCATAATCAGGCATCCACGTGTGGAAGGATGTGGCTACTGCCTGATACATTCGTCGGTCGGCAGGGTCGTTGATGTCCCAGATATACGCACCCTTCTGCTTGAGGAACAGGGCATAATAGGCAGCCATGGAACGCGGATTGCGGATAATCACCTGCTGCGACAAGGCACGCAACTCCTCGCGTGTGGCAGTCCGTGCCGCATTGCGCAGAGTAGCAATCTGTTGCGATGCCTCGCTGCCGCGGATAGACGTGGTATAGGGCAGGCTGTCGAGGGTGGTCGTGACGCAGATGCTCTCGGTGGAGTCCACCGCCAACACCAGAGTCCGTTTGCCAACCCGCAGGCGGTACAGTTCGGGGTACGCAGGGCGTGCGCCGTGCATACGGAACTCCCCGTCGCCACGCAACTCGCACGAGTCCGCCACCGTGGTGGACATCAATGCCGTCTGCTCTAAATAGAGCATCTGTCCGTCAGCATTCGCGATACTACCCGACACCTCGAACTGCGGCGTGCGCCGGCAACCGCAAAGGGCAACCAGCAACAGGGTACATATATATAAGGTGCGATGTCTCATTATAATCCAAATACGTCTTTGAGAACCAGTGCCAGATTGCCGAACATCAGTTTGCACGAGATGGCTAACACGATGATACCAAAGAACTTACGAAGTATATACAACGTCGTCTGCCCCACGTGTTTCGACAACCAATGGGTGCCTTTCAGCACGAGGTAGAGTACGATAGTGCAGAGCGTCACCGAGCAAACCAGATTGAAAGTGCTGTACTCCGCTGTGATAGAGAGCAACGCCGTGAACGCGCCCGGACCCGCATACATCGGGAACGCCAAAGGCACGATAGAGCCTTCGCCGTCCAACGTGTCGTTCTGGAAAATGGTAACATCAAGCACCATCTCCAACGCCATCAGGAAAATCACAAAGCCACCCGCAATGGCGAAATACTCAATCTTCACGCCAAACAGTTTCAACACCCACTCGCCCGCAAACAGGAAGGTGATGAGGATAACGATAGTCGCCAAGCACACCTTGAAGGGGTGAATCTTGATGCCGCGGCTTTCCATATTCATCGTCACGGGGATGTTGCCAAACGGGTCGATGATGGCGAACATGAAGATGAAGGAGGACAAGACCTGCCAAATGTCAAATGAGCCAAAAAATTCTTTCATGATATTGCTTTATATTTGTAGTTACTGCTGTTGGTCGGGGCGAATGTTGCCAAGGCATACACTCCCATTCGGGGCACAAAATTACATAAAAAAGGGCGAACCCGCAAGGGAGTATGAGGAAATTGTGAGGAGGGGTCGGGGTGGTGTTTGTAAAAGTATATAAAGCACACGGCAATCACATACTAATCACATACTAATCACATACTAATCACATACTAATTCTTCATGGTTTACACGAGGAGAATGTGGGGGATTTGAGGACGGGATTTGGGGTGAATTTGAAAATTTGTAAATTGGGAAATGAGGGCAACTATACACAATTAAGAATTAAAAATGAAGGATTAAGAATTGATACCGGCGACTGCCAATATGCAGTACGGATCATAAAAACGGGGCAACAACTGACCAACAAACTTGATAAAAACATATAATTAACCGTGTAATTGACCATTAATTCCGTGAGGGGGTGTGCAGTGAGGAATAAAAATGACCAACAAACGGTATAACATGATATGACCTCAACGTATAATATGGATGGCAAAAACCAAAACATTCAATAGAAAACGGACTATATAAAAAAGAGGCTGCCTACGGGGTAGGCAGCCTGCATGACCACGATGGGAGACGTTATCGAATGAGGACGATTTTGCCTGAAGTGATGCGGCGCTTGTCGTTCTCAAAGAAAATGTACAGGTATCGCTGGTCGCAGTTGGGCAAGGTGCACTGTGCCTTGGGGGTGTACACGTCGATGATAGTCTCCGAGCCCTCGACATTGGTGACAATGGTGGCATCATTCTGGTCGGATTCGGGGACGGGGGCATAGTAAACCAGGTTGCCCTGCTCGGTGTACACGGCGACAGAGACGTTCTTGCGGATGGTGGCAAAGACGAGTTGCATCGTGCCGCCGATGTGCTTGACGAGGACATCGTTCGCCGTGGGCGAGGTGGCCGTATGAATGGTGGACTCGAGGAAGAGGACACTATAGACCTGCTCGTCGCCACTGGGGGCGGTGACGTAGATGTAGAACGGTTCGCCCGGGGTGTACATGGAGAACTCGACTGTAGCGTGCTCGTCCTCGGGCACTGCATATACGGCGGGGCGGATGTCGGCGATGTAGTAGGTGTAGTCGAGAACATCGGGGTCGAAGTCGCGAATGAGGGCACTGTCGAGGTAGATAGCACTGAGGCGCGTGTTGGCACTGAGCAGAATGGTCTGGGTGATGGTGTACACACGCGCGGAGACTCCATCGGCGGCAGTGACCTGAATGATGAAAGAGGTGCCCTGTGCGGTGACGGAGACATTAGCATCGGCATCCTCCGCCTCGGCTTGAATGTCCGAGAGCGTGACGAGTGCCGTGGAGTCCGTGCCGATGGGGTAGGTGAGGTGGTAGAGTAGGGTGTCACTGTGGAAGCCCTCGATGTCCGTGCCACGAATGAGGAGTCGGCGGAGGCGGCAGTTGTCGTTGAGCGCATTGAGAATGCGGATGTCGTACTCGGAAGAGTTGACAAGGTCTGCTGCGGTGACGGAGAAACGTATGGTGGTCTGCGTGCGATTGCCAACGGTGGCGTGGAGGGTGTCGATGGTGATTTGCTGACCTTCGTGCCCCTTGCGGACGGTGAAGACAGGCAGTGTGGAGGTGCCGTAGGGCAGGGTGACACTGTATTCAAAGGAGTCGGGACGGAAGTCAGGAAGCAACTCGCCGTCTTGCAGGATAGCATCCAGGAGCGCGTAGGGCGACTGCAGACGCGTGAAGATGACGCGGTAGGTAGCCTGTGCGGTGGCGTTCTCGGCCGTGACGAGAATGAGTGTGGTGTCGCCCTCGGTGATAGTGACGGATTGCGCAGCATAGCCCTTCTCGACGAGCACGGAGGGACGTGTGCCGCCCTCGGGGATGGTGTCGAAATAGGTGAGCCGGTCGGGACGGAAGTCGGGGATAGCATGCCCTGCGAGGTAGATATTGGCGAGGTCGGTATTGTCGGAGAGCACAGGGGTGAAAGTGAAGAAGAGGTTGTAGGTGCGTGTGCGGCCGTCCTGTGCAGTGACAAGGAGGGTGGTGCGCCAGCCTATCTGTGTGCCATTGAGGGTGTAGGGCACAAGGTCGGACGGGGTGACGGTCTGCCATTCGTCGCCCTGCATAGCGATGATGTCGGAGGATGCAGGTGCGAGGCTGTCGCCCGCAGCAAGGGCAATGGTGTACTCCTCGCGTGTGCCACTGAAGTCGGAGAGCGGTTGGCCATTGAAGTAAATCATCTGCAGCGTGTCGCATGACGAGCGTGCGATGGTGTAGGCAACGGTGTAGGTGTTTTGGCTGCCTGACATGGCAGTGACTTGCAGTTGGGTGGTGCGACTGAATTCACTACGCATGACCGTGACGGTGTCGATAGTCTGCCAACGGTCGCCATTGTCCCATGTGAGGTCGGGGATATGGTCGGTGCCGACGGGGAGCGTGTAGGCGTAGTAGAAAGAGTCGGGGCGGAACCCGCTGATGAGCATACCATCACCATATATAGCGCGGAGAGTGTCGATAGTGGACAGGGTGCGGGTGAAGGTGAGGGTGTACTGGCGTGTGTTGCCGTTCTCGGCAGTGACAAAGAGGGTACGCTGCATAGTGCCCGTGAGGGAGTCGCGAACCGTCTGATGTTCCTCGCCGCGTTCGAAGATGAGGTCGGGCAGGGTGGTCTCACCGATAGGCAGGCTGACGAAATAGGTGTAGCGGTCGGGTGCGAAACCGGGGAGCGAGTCGCCGTTGATGAATATCATACGGAGATTGGCATCATCGGACTGCGGTGCCAGGAAATGGAGCGCGTAGGTGATGACGGTGGTGCCATCGGGGGCGGTGACATCGAGATAGGTAGTCCAATCATGCTGACGCACCTCTACAGACTGGCCATCGAGTTTGAGACGGGCAGAGACTTCGGGTGTGGAGGTGGTGCCGGAGGGCAGGTTGATGGTGTAGGTCTGCTGTGTGGGCGAGAAGGTGAGGACGGGGTTGAGGTCCGTGTGGAAAGCACTGAAGGTGTTGCCGTCGAGGAGGATGTCAGCCAACGTGGCATCGTTGGACAGGGACTCACGATAGATGTCGATGAGGTAATCCGTAGTTGTGGTGCCGTCCTGTGCTGTGACATGCAGAGTGTAGGAGTCACCGTCGCGGGTGGTGGTGACGGTCTGGAAACGGTCGTCGGCAGACCACGAGAGACGAACGTCGGCATCGGAGATGCGGGCGGAATAGTAGAGACGCTCGCTTCTGAAGTTCTGTACAGGCACATCGTTGACGGCAATGCCCGTAAGGAGTGCATTGTGGCTGGGTTCCGCCTGCACGAGGACGGTGTAGAGTTGCGAAGCAGTGCCGTCTTCGGAAGTGACGAAGATGTTGGTTGTCTCGCCCAAACGACCATACTCAAGGCTGACCTGCTGGTGCGGTGTGCCGAGTTCGTAGCGCAATGACGGGAGGACAGGTTCAGCCTTCTTGTAGGCACCTGCGGGGAGGGTGACGGTGTACTGGTATTTGTCGGGACGGAAGTCGCTGAGCAGTACATCGTTGAGGTAGATACCGTTGAGATGTGCCTCGGAGGAACGCTGCGGCAGGATATTGATACGGTAGGTCTTGCCGACGGTGCCGTTCTCCGCAGTGACGGTATAGAGGTAGGCGTTGGCACCATTGAGGGTGTCGCGGGTTACCATGAGCGATTGTGCGGAGGTGTTGGCAAAGGCGTGTAGGTGGACTTCATGGTCTGTGGGGACGGTGTAGTCGGTAATGTCGCGATTGAAGTCAGGCAGGGGCTTGCCGTTGAGCAACAGGCTGTCGAGCGTGGTGTCGTCGGACAATGTGGTGGGGTAGGTGAGGGTGTAGGTGTGCTGTGCGCCGGTGCCGAAGACATGCCACTGCATCTGTTTGGGCGATTGGACGAAGACGACGGAGTCTTGTTCCCATGTGCGGCGGAAGGCTGCGTGTGCAGGACGCTCGTGCGTGTAGTCGTAGGTGTCGCTTGCGAAAGCGCGGAGGGCGATGCCGTCCAACTCTATCTCATCGAGTTGTGCCGTAGTGGTGACTGCGGGGCGATGGAGACGAATGGTGTAGGTGCCTTGGCTGCCGTTCTCGGCGGTGACGGTGAGCGTGCCGTTGTGGAGGTCAACGGTCTGACCATCAGATTTCTTGGTGAAGGAGATAACGGGCAGTCTGTCGGCTGTGATGTCGTACTCTGTTTGCTCAGGATTGAATGTGATGCCTGCGGCGAAGATACCTGCCAACTGTACATCATCGGAGAGGTCAGTTACGAAGCGAATGGTGTACACCTTGCTGTTGCCTGATTCGGGGGTAACGGTGATGGTGCAGGTGGAGTCTGCGTAGGTGGTAGTGATGTTTTGCAGATTGCCCTGTGCCACGGGGATAATGTCCGGGATGTGGCGGTTGGGGGGGGTGGGGGGGGAGGGGGAGGCCGGATTTTTGGGGGGGAAAACAAACAATGTGATGCCATCTACCTGCAAGTCTTTCAACGTGTTGCGCGTGTCCAACGGGCGACGTACATTGAGGGTGTAGCGGGTGGAAGTGCCGTCCTCGGCGTAGTTGGTGATGACGGCATTGCGGACACCGAAAGCCCCCTCTGTCACTTCGTCTTGCCACTCCACTTTCTGCGCTTGGTCGCTGACTTCGCCTGTGAAAGAGAGAGTAGGTATGCCTGTCTGTTCGGTGTCGGTGAGGGTAGCCGTGAAAGCATTACCTTCCATAGCAGCGTCTATGCCATTGACGGTGAGGGCAGTGAGGGTGCTGTTGTAGGAGAAACGTACCCAATCCACATACATCTCGGCTTGAGTACTCATACCACCTTGGTTTCCTAAATTACCCGTTTCTCTCCAATTGGAATTGAAAATAAGGTTTATAGAGTTGGGCATTCCTGCTTTTTGGTTAATATTTGCCAAATCTATTGTCAACAACCGATAGTCATTGAAAGTTTTCGAATCATTATGTTCCTCTGTATATGTACCATTTGAACCTGACAATATATATACGATTCGGTTGTAATCAACTATTTTAGGTGCTTTATAGTACGTTTTTAATGTGTCAGGTGAATTATGGAAAGGTATGCCTCCCGTAATTTGGAAACTATTCTCTGTATCAAGTTCTCCTGATATAGTTCCCAAAGTCATGAATCCGGGTGTACTGCGCATTAATTTAGCACTATAGGCTGTTTTCAAGAAAGCGATACCTGCATCCGATTGCTTACATTCATCTCCACTTTTATATGTACCCCAAACAGTACTACCCTTTTCCGCAGCATCTGCCAAAACTTGCCAACCTGCAGGTTTTTGTGCATTATTGTATTTTGCAGTTGCCCACTCTGAAAATTCACCATTGGGAATAACATCATTGCTGTAGTAGAACCATAGGTCATATAGATTAGTTTGTCCTTGAGCGGTCACTCTAATTTGCCAATGTTTGCTATTTGTGATAAGAACCCTGTCTTCTACTTCGTCGCTTATTTCGTACTCTATAATTGGGTATGAGGTTACATTAACAATATAAGAGAAACGGTTCGGGTCGAAGTCTTTGATGGGTTGTCCGTTGACTGTGATTCCTGTCAGGACGGCAGGGTTCTGTGTCTCTACTTGCGGGGTGAGGGTGTAGGTGACGTCTTTGTCGTTAGGACGGTTGGAACGCACAGTGATGATGGTGGGGGCATTGATGCCACCCGGTTGTACCCAAACGGATTGTCCTGCGAAAGACTTGGTGTATTGGGCAGTAAGGGTGCGGCAACCATACGGCAAGGCGATAGTTGCTACCGTGTCCGAGGGGGGCAGCACCTGCCCTGTTTCGCCAATCTTGATAGCAGCAAGGAGGTTGTCGCCTTCCGCATACGTGGGCAGGAATGAGAGATTATAGGTGCGTGAGTTACCATTCTCGGCGGTGACAATCAGTTGGCTCGTTTGCCCTAACGGGCGTGCGATATACCGTACATTCTGCTCTTCTTCTGTCACCTCATACGACACCATCGGTGCAACCTGTTCACCTAATGGCATACGAATCGTGTATTCTGTCTGTGCGGGGTCGAAGTCAATAGATACTGACTCATGCTCAATGGTGATATTGTTCAGCGCGGTGTTGCCCGATTGGCGTACGGGGAAAGCGATTTGATAGTCTGCTGTGGTGACACCGTCTGCCGCCTCTACGTGAATGCGTGTGATGCCGTTGACGGCACTATGGTATGTGGTAATCGTCTGGTTGTCCACCAACCCTATAGGTTGTACGCAAGGCACCACGGTGGTGCGCCAAGCCAATGAGTCCACATACTCGTGCACATCGCTACGGAAACCCTGTAGGCTTTGTCCGTCAATCAGAATGTCCGCCAATCCTGTAATAGCCGATTGCGTGCGGGTGTAAAGTACGCGGTAGATGTTGGTCTTGCCGCTTTCGGCAACTACCGTCACTTGCTGCTCATGGTCATTCACATTGTGCATCTCGGTGCTCTGTCGGCTGTCGGGTGTGATGTGCAAAGCAGGCAGTTTGATGCCCTCGGCAATGTTGAGGCGATACTCATAGGTAGTGGGAACAAAGTGAATATCGTAGCCGTCCACACTCATATCGAGCAGGTTGGCATTGTCGGACTTGGCGATATTGAACTGCAGACTATACCGTGTGGTATCGCCATTTTCGGCACTTACCAACAGGTCATAGACACTGCCATTTCGCCACCCCGCATATATGGTCTGGCGGTCGTTCTGCACCTCATACGTTACGGCAGGCAACGTGGCACCTGCGGGCAACTGAACATTGTATGTTTTCTGCTTGGGGCTGAAACCACTTAATGCCTTTCCGTCCAACAGAATGTTGCGCAGTGTGCAATCAGCGGATGCCATAGACAACCAACGCAGTGTGTATTTGGCTTTGTCTGCACCTGATATTACATAGACAGTCAGCGTATTATGCTCTCTGAATACGGTTACATTCTGTCCCTCGGCAGCGTCATAAGTCACGCTCGGATATGCGCCGATATACTCCAAGTCATACTCAAAGACATCGGACTGATACCCGCTGACAGCCTGACCGTTTACATATATCATAGGCAGCAGTGCGCTACTCTTGGTGTTGCTCGTGAACTCCACCGTATAGATATTGGATGCCCCTGATTCTGTCCGCACCACAATCTGTGCGCGTCCTGCAGCATAAGGGGTGGTGATGGTAACCTGTTGTCCGTCTTCCTTATCCACTGTGATGCGAGGGCATGTACTGCCTGTGAGGGTCATGGTGTAGTCGAATGTCTGCTTGTCGAACCCGCGCAGACTGTCGCCGTCCAGATAAATCATCTTCAGGTACGCACTCTCCGACCTCTGAATCACAAATGTGACTGTGTATGTGCGGCTCTTGCCACTCTCGGCTGTGACTGTGATGGTTTGTACATTGTTGCCGAAGATACTCAACACTTTCTGACTGTCTTCGCCTTTGTCGAAGGTCACAGAAGGTATCTTGCTGACACCTACGGGCAGTGTGTGCGTATATTGAAGCACTTCACTGTCAAACTCGGGCAGTGGCTTGCCGTCCAAGTAAATCATCTGCAATGCTGTATTGTCCGATGTCTCCACAGAGAAGTGAATCACATAGGTCATGCTGGCACCTGTTTGCGGACGAACCGTAATCTTGTAGTCATCATTTATACCACCGGAGCGAGTGGTAACAGTCTGGTAGTCATCGTTCTTGTCATACGTTACTATGGGCAACTGTGTAGTGCCTTTGGGTAGCCGATAGTCATATTCTGTTTGTTGCGGTGTGAAACCTTCTAATGGCTTGCCGCCTACATAAATCATCTTGAGTGTTGCATTCGTTGCCTGCTGTACGCGCATGGATATTTGGTACAGCATACTGCTTCCGTTGCCTGCCACTACGGTGATACGTGTGATGCCGTTCAGCCCGCCGCTTACTACGCGAACTGTCTGATATTCATCGCCTTTGTCGAATGTGATATCAGGCATTACCGTTGTGCCGATGGGCAGCAGGTGGGTGTAATCCGTCTTGTCGGCACTGAAGTCCGCCAACGGTTCGCCTCCAATATAAATCATCTTCAGCGTCACAATGTCCGATTTTTCCGTAGAGAATACCACTTTGTATTCCGTCTGCGTGACACCGTCACCAGCTGTCACAATCACCTTGGTCGTACCATCCAAACCGCCTTCTTGCACGCTCACCTGCTGTGTTGGTTCGCCTAATTCGTAACTTATCTTTGGCAGTTCGGTTGTACCAATCGGCAGGTTGACATAGTAGGTGGTCTGTTCGGGGTCGAAGTTGCTGATGAGTCCGTTGCCTACTTGCAGGCTTTTGAGGTACGAGTATGATGATGCTTCTAACTTGAAGGTCAGTTTGTATGTCTTCGGGGTAGGGTTACCCGGGCTGGATACCTGTATCTGGTATATGCCGCGGTCTATCGTGGCAGGTGCAATGTACTTGATAGTCTGTGCACCGTCGGGGTATGCCGATATGCCTTTCACTGCGGGCATCGTGGTAGTGGTTGTCGGCAGTGACACCTGATATGCCATCTTGTTGGGCGCAAAGCCTGCTACAGAAGTGCCGTTTACCTGTATATCAATCAGTGTGTTATCTGACAATGCTCCGACTTTGAACTGTATGGTATAGGTGGCTTGTGTGGTCTTATCGCCTGCTGTGACTACTATCGTTGCCTTGCCCGTTGTGGATGAGGCTTGTGTAATCTCCACCGTCTGTGCATCTTCTTGTGTATCAGCGCTTATCACGGGTGCTGCGGTAGTGCCATAGGGTAACTCTACCGTGTATGCATATACACCCTGTTGGAAGTTTTCCAGTGCTTTGCCGTTTATATTTATCCCCGCCAAGTTTGCATTGCTGCTTGCCTCGCGTACGAACTTTATCTTGTAGGTGGTGGTTGATTTGCCGTCTTCCGACTTCACCGTAATCACTGTGGGTGCTCCATCTATCTCACCATTCACTATACTCATCTCGTTGCTGCCCAACTCGCGTCCTACCAATGTGACCGTTGTTCCTGCAGCGTTTGTCAGACTTCCTGCACCACGCAAACCCTTAATTTCGGGCAATGCGGTTGCTGCACGCCCCAACGAATATACTTGCTCTTCACTAGTGTTCGGGTTGAAGCCACGCCACTCTTTGCCGCTGATATACAATTTCTGAATTGTGGAAGCGTAAATCAATTCCACGTCGTCCACATACAGTGAGTTGCCCGGATTCAAACCGTTGTTGGCACGGAAGTTCGGGTAGTTGCTTGCCGAGAAGATGATATTCATCATCGTCGGCACGTCGTTGTTGAAATAGTAAATAGGTACGCGGATATTCGTCCACTCGCCATACGTCTTCCTCTCACGCCACATTCCTTCGGCTATCTGATTGGCTTTCTGGTCTGTACCGCAGCCGTTGGCATCCAATGCCTGTCGGATGTCACTCTCCTCATTGGTCTTGCTCACCGAGGTGCATTTACCATTCTTGCCTGTGTATTTCGACCCTTTGGCTGTTCCCGACCATGCGTAATATAACAAGTAAAAGTCCTCTTTGTCGGTATTGTTGCCTGTTCTCTTTATCCATACCGACATAGTGTCAGGGCGGTATGTCCAACTGATACCGCCTTCGGTTCCTGCCGTGGCTCCGTCTGTATCAAGATTTTTGATATATGCCCAAGGCTGCCCCAGTGAGAAATATCCTGGCGACGGTTCCTTAATACCCATAGCCCCCACTTCTTGCCCTTGCACCATCATAGACGCACTTCCTGTATGCCCTGTCTCTTTGTGGGCAAAATTGAACTTAAACCCGAGTTGCGCCACGTTGCTCGCGTTCCAATTGGCAGGCTGTGCGTTGCCGTCAAATGCTGCTCCGCTCCAATCTTCAAACCCTGCGTTGGGTACTTGTTGTGCCTGCACGGCTACATTTGCGCTGCTCAAAACAGCCAACAAAAGTATGTAAAATTTCTTCATAATCTATGGATTTTTTCTGTACTATAAAAACGTCGTTTTTTTAAGATTGTCCGAATAAAACAGACGGATTTTCCCCTAAAACACGCCGCAAATTTAATGCTAACATTTCAAATCGGCAAATTTGCGTTTGCTCACCTCAGCCGATTATTAACTATGGGTATCTTTTTCTAAAGTACGTGCACCTTTTCCCGATGAATGAAGAATTAAAAATGAAGAATTAAGAATTGCATGATTCGACTGATATCGTATGCATATCCCTTGCATATCCCTTGCTTATCCCTTGCTGAATCACATACTAATCTTTCATACTTACTACGAGAAAAACATGAGAATTTTGAGTTGTTAATCTATTTTTACCCCCCCCCATAAATAGTAGGCTGTGTTAATAAAATGAGGGATTTTTCAATAAAATAACCAATTTGTTTGGTCAGTAACAAAAAATGTAGTATCTTTGCGGCGAATTTCGTTTGTTGTGTGCGGTCCTGCAGCAGGGCGGTCGTTGACGGAGGTCATTCGAATGCGCGCAGCGGCGATATGACATGGTGATTAAGGCACTTGAACGCTTGGTTTTTAAGGCATTCTGAAATCTGGTAAATCTCATAAGGCATTAGAAACAAGCAACGGCTGACCAATTCGCGGAGGGAACTCTGCGCGTTGGCTTGTCTGTGTGTATGTGCCGAGAGAGTAATTAAGAATTAAAAATGAAGAATTAAGAATGGTAAGTGAGGCGGGGGAGCAAATGATGATGCGGTAGTGGAGAGTGGTGGTTGACAGACAAATAAAGGGTAACTTAACGGTACATATTTGTTGGATAAGACACAAGGACATATTAACACGTGGTGCGCAAAGGTGCTGGGTCTTTGCTCTTTGTTTATTGTACTTTTTTCTGCGCATGTTTCGGCGACGAAATGTGCGGATGCGGTGCAGGTACAGGCAGCGTGGAGCGGGCGAGTGCAGGCGGATACCACGTGGTTCGGCATCACGGTGGACAAGTTGCCGCTGACGGTGGTGTATTACCCCGATACGGCTTTTGGCCCGTTGCCAACGGCATACACGCAGATGGCCTGTGAGGCAGCAGAACACACGGATATGGTGCGCACGATGCTGTTTTCCGATTGCAAGATGCAGTATGTATTCACCATGCCCGAAGACCTGCTTACCCGTTTGAAGACAGAAGACCCCAAGACGGAGGTGAAAGTAGCCCTGTGCGCATACGAGACTGCCACTGTGGCGGTTGCCCCGACTATTCCCGAGATAAAGGTGACGGGGCTGTCTCTTGTGCCCGAGCAAGTGACGCTGAGTGCGACGCACCCGAAAGATACCATTCGCGCGAGGATTACGCCCGCCAATGCGGATAATAAGGAGTTGGAGTGGGTAATAATCGGTGAGAAGGACGTGGACGGTAAGCCGCTGTTGACATTGGGTTGGGGAGAAGACAGCGCGGTGGTGTCGATGGCTACTCCGTCGCGCGGTGGAATGGTGAAGTTGGCTGCCACTACAAAAGACGGCAGTGAACTGACAGATACTGCATATATCACGGTGCCGAATACGACGAAGGTGGAGCGCATCACTCTGACGGCTACGGACGCTGTGGGAGTGGTGCAACAGCCGGCAGAGTTGAGCAGCACGACGAAATCGCTGATTATCAAGACCGATGTGTTGCCTGTGTATGCCGCAGACCAGTCGCTGACAATAGTGGTGACTGACCAAGACGGGTTGGCTACGTGGGATGATAAGACGAGCACGCTGACGGTGAAAGAGAACGGTGAGGGTGGTACTATCACGGTGACGGCAAGTGCCAACGACGGCAGCGAGGTGTCTGAGACACTGACTATCACGGTGAAACCTACGACTATAGAGGCAACAGGCGTTGCTATCACTCCCAAGACGGCAACCTTGAGTACGGCAACGCCGACACAGACGTTTACCGCAACCGTGAGTCCTGCCAACGTGAAGACGCAGGCTGTGAAGTGGACACTGACAGATAACAAGGATGCTTATGGCAATGTGCTGGTAGATACAGCGAATACAACATCTGTATCGTGTACGGTGACACTGAAAGAAGGTGCTGCGGGCGGTGTGGTGAAACTGGCGGCTACCACTACGGACGGTACGGACAAGAGCGACACCGCGTATATCACGGTGCCGAATACGGCAAAGATGACAGGAATCACCCTGACGGCTGTGGATGCCTCGGGCGTGGAGCAGCAGTCGGCAGAATTGAGCAATGCTGTCAAGTCGCTGATAATAAGGGCAAACGTACAACCGGCATACGCTGCCAATCAGGATATGGTGTGGGCAGTGATTGATACGGCAAGCCTGGCGACATGGGACGAGCCGACCAAGACCATTACCGTGAAAGAGAACAGGAACGGGGGAACTATCCGCATTGCGGCGACAAGCAAAGAGGACGTGCAGGTGACAGACACCTTAATTATAACGGTGCTCCCGACGCCTATTTTAGTGACGAGTATTGCTGTTACGCCCACCCTTGCGCATTTGAGTGATACACAGTTGAGTGAGACCTTCGTGGTGACAATAGCACCTGCCGAGGCGCGCAACAAAGCCATCGTGTGGGAATTGCAGGACAACAAGGACGTGCAGGGCAATCCGATAGTGGATACCGTGACTACGCAAGCCACGGTGACGGCTGCTCCGTCGTGCGTGGTGACGCTGCGAGAGGGTAATGCAGGCGGTTTGGTACGGCTGTTGGTCAAGACCACCGACGGCAGCAATCTGTCGGCCGTGGCACAGATACAGGCATCGCAGTACGTGACCTCTATGACGATGATATTAGAGACAGCGGATAACCGCTATGAGTTGGAGGCAGTGGATTCGGTGTATGTGCGTGCGGTGTTCACGCCGTCGTTCTTGCGACCTAACTTCCTGTCGTACAAACTGATGAGCGGGCACGGGCTGGTAGAACTGACGAATGAGTATGATGCCGTGAAGGGCATGAAAGTGGTGACCAAACCCGATAACAAGGGCGGTGAGGCCGTGATAGCGGGTGTTGCCACGATGGGCAGCAACGAAGTGACAGCCGAACTGACGCTGGTGGTACGGGCTGCGTACTCCGGTACGGACGATGCGGAGATGAGTGCCGCAGGTCCGTCGCGCCGGTTGGTGATGTATGACGGCAGGGTGTATGTGGAGGTGAAGACAGAGGGGGAGACCTTGTACTACAACTTGCAGGGGCAAGCGGTGGTTATTAAGTAATAGTTAATGATTAATAGTTAATATTAATAGTTAGTATAGTTAATGATTAATAGTTAATATTAATAGTTAGTGAGGTGATTTGCGTGATAAGGTCTCAATAAGGTCCCGGCAAGGTCTCGGGAATCACCCGTTAATCACCCGTTAATCACCCGATAATCACCCGATGAAG
>ERZ808274.236-NODE-236-length-32000-cov-6.221725_pt1 | contig 32000 bp, 36 predicted proteins | sample MGYA00521277_ERZ808274 | MGnify/ENA primary metagenome ERZ808274 (study PRJEB31516, sample SAMN03275597) | gut metagenome | biome: mammalia-associated habitat; material: feces | host: Papio cynocephalus | place: Kenya | collected 2012-07-28 ... | reverse complement strand
TCAAAGACGGACATATCGAATTTATCCATTTTTTCGTAGTTGGTGATATTGATAGGGATGAAACGCAATTTCTTTGGGTCTGACGAGCGGCGCAGAATTTTGATGGTGCGTATGTTGTCAAGCACGACAGCGTAAATTTCTCCATATTGTATATCTTGAAGTGTGCATCGGTGGAGGGCGATGATGTCTCCATGGTTAATCTTTGGCTCCATGGAGTGGCCGGTGACGTTGCACCAGAAGTCTGCTTTTTCGAAGCCTTGTATAACTATATTATTAGCAGGTATGGTCACTTGGGAGTTTGCAATCTCATCAAAGCCACCTAAAAAGTCCACATCGTAATAAGGTTTGCCTAAAGTAGGATCGTATGAAACTTTAGGCAAATTTTCTCCCTCATTTGATTTTTCTTGTCTTTTTTCTTGCATAGTGGAGAGCATGTTCCCCCTGCCAGTAATTAACCACTCAACACTAACATCTGGAGCATAGGCGAGAAATCTTGCAATATTATCTTCACTTATGCCATTATTCTGTTGTAGAATGCCCCTTGTAACCCCTGATTCTTTGTAGAATTCATAGGCTGAGACCCCTTTTTGAGCCAGATAAAGCAAGATATTCTGCTTTATAGGCGATTTTTCTTGTCTTTTTTCTTGCATAGTCGAGAAATCTTGTTTATCTTTGCAGCGTGTTCAAGATTGAACGAGCGGCCAAAGATACGAAAAAGCCGCGAGAATAACGAATTTTTGCAATTAAAGAATATGAACAACAACGAATTAAAGGAGTGGCAGACACAAAGCGTGAAGCACAAGGTGGCAATGGTTCTGATAATGGACGGTGTGAGTTTCAGTTATACGGAAGAGGACGGAATCGTATTTACGGCACCAGAGTGTTATGTGGCGAGATTGATAAGACGGCTGATGTCCTGCTACGGATGCAGTGTGAGACCGAAGATAAACGAGGTAAAATGATTGAAGGATAACACGGAAGCCCAGAGTGCTGCACTGGATAGTCAGCCACCGCACTGGATAGTCGGCAGGGCTTGCCTCGGATGACGGCGGGAAAGACCGCAGGAGTGGCACGGTTGCAGTGCGCTGGATAGCCACGGGGTTCGACTCCCCGCACTCCACAATATTGTATAACAACTAAAATTTAGTGAGACATGAAAAGGTATATTCACGTAACCAAGGAGGTGCGCCAGGAACTGGCGAAAGTGTTCAAGGTGGGCGACAAGACCGTATGGAACGCCCTTAGCTTTGACAAGGAGCGTGGCGACACGGACTGTGCAAAGCGTATCCGCGTGTTTGCCCTTCAGAAGGGCGGCATCGTGATGGCTGTTGTTCCGGAGTTTGAGGTGCTGTACGATTATGACGGCATGATTAACCAGTACTTCCCCAATGGAGCGAAGATAGAGACCGACAAGAAGACAGGCAATACCGAACTGTTCTACAAGGGGGAGCGCGTAGCCCGTTGGGACAATATCAAGATGAGCGAAATGGACGACATCCAGAGCCTGGCGGCACAACTCAACGCAAAGAATGCTGCCACATTGGTTGAACTCGAACAGACGGTAAGCGAATAATAGGGAGACAGAATTATGGAGTACCACGATAACAGACTTTGCATCTCGATGCGGGAACTTGTGGATGGAGGCGTGATGACCGTTTCCAACTACAAGCAGCTCTCGGCACGTGGTCGCATAGACGTAGTGCGTCGTGGTGGAGGCTCCGCCAATAATTACGCACTCATCGCAGTCAGCAGTCTGCCCGATACCTATCAGGAGAAACTCAAGACCCTGTATCCCGACCCCTCCATGGAGGTGTTGCTTGCCTGGCTCGATGCCAACTACGAGGTGGACCAGGCAGCCGTGGCCTATTTCAACGACTGGCGCAACCAGTGCGGACATGACCACGCCACCGATGCCCATGTGAAGGAGTATGTGACCAACGCCAGCGTGCTGAACGCCTGCATCAAACTCTACAACAACGCCAAGGCGATACAAAAGACGATGGGGCAGAAGTACGACTGGAGCATGATGTCGCAAGCCGTGGAAGGCTATCGCATGAAGACCGGGCATACACTGCCGGCGAGCATGCTGCGCTTCCGCAAGAAAGTGAACGAGTACCAGAGAGACGGCTACCAATGCCTCATCAGCCGGAAGTTCGGCAACCAGGCAAGCCGTAAGGTGGACTACCGAACCGAGCGACTTATACTCTCCATCGCCGTACTGCCCAACAAGCCGTTCAACACCAACGTGTGGGAAATGTACAACTCATTCGTGTGTGGCGAGCTGGACGTGTACGATCCCGAGACAGGCGAGCTTTTCGACCCCAGTGAATGGACCGACAAGAACGGCGACCCGAAGTCGCTGAGCGAAAGCACCATCACCAACTATCTGAACAAGCCGAAGAACCGTCTGTTCATCGAGCACTCGCTTGACTCCTATACCACATTCATGCACGAGCAGATGCCCCACGTCCACCGCCATGCGCCCGAGTTCTCGTTCTCAAAGATTTCATTCGACGACCGCGACCTTCCACGCAAGCTGAAGGACACCAAGGCAAGACCGAAGGCATACTACGCCTACGACGTGGCGAGCCAGTGCGTGGTGGGCTATGCCTACAACCGCAACAAGAACGTGGACTTGGTGACGGACTGCTTCCGCTCCATGTTCCGACTGATAGAAAGCAAAGGGTGGGGCTGCCCGGCACAGGTAGAGGTGGAGAACCACCTGATGACCCAGTGGAAAGACAGTTTCCTGAAGGCAGGCGTTTTGTTCCCGTTTGTGCGCTTCTGTGCCCCGATGAACTCGCAGGAGAAATATGCTGAGCCGATGAACGGGGCCAAGAAACGCAGAGTGGAGCACCGCAACCACCTCGGCATCGGACGCTTCTATGCCAAGAACAGACACTACCGCACGGAGGCCAAGAAGGTGTTTGACGAGAAGAACGACACCTATGAAGACCGGCAGTACTACAGCTGGGACGAACTGATAGCCGAGGACATCCGCGACATCAAGGAGTTCAACAACACCCTCCACCCGAACCAGAAGAAATACCCCGGCATGACACGCTGGCAGGTGCTTGAAGCCAACATGAACCCCACACTGCAGAAGATGGACAAATCGGTATGGGCACGCTTCATCGGCGAACACACCGAGACCTCCATACGCAGGAACAGCTACTGCAGGGTGGCATACAAAGACTGGTGGCTGAGCAAGACCGATGTGATGGAACGGCTCGAACCGAACAACTACAAGGTGGATGCTTACTATCTGACCGCCGAGGACGGTAGCGTGACCGATGTGTACATCTTCCAGAACGGCAACCTCATAGACAAACTCGAAGACTTGGGCACGTTCAATACCGCCGATGCCGAGCAGACCGACGAGGACAAAGAGATATTCGTCGCCCAGCAGAAGAAGATAGCGGCATTCAACGCATACGTCAAGAAGAACGCCATACAGGGCGTGGGCATATCCAAGGCAGAGCCGACCGCCCATGAGGAGGCAGCACCACCGCCACCGCTTGAACTTCCACCAATAGACGACGGGCAGGAAATGGAAGTGACCTACCACGTTTCAGACCCGTTGGCAGACCTTTAGAAAAGTATTTAAACAGCATTAAAATAACGTGAGACATGATAACGAATGAGAACAAAAAGCGGATACTGGAGGCGATAGCCGCCAACCGCACGAACTATCCGAGCGATGCCAAGCACGCAGCCTCATTGGGCATCAGCACCTCGGTGTATAGCGCAATAAAGAACGGCCAGACCGACAAGGCACTGAGCGAGGCCAACTGGATAACCATCGCCCGGAAGTTGGGCGTGAACCTCAGAGGCGGCATTGAATGGAAACCGGCACGCACCGCCACCTTCGACTACATCACCAAGCAGCTGGAGTTCAGCCAGCAGAGCGGACTGAGCGCGATACTTTGCGACATTCCCAATATCGGCAAGACCTTCACGGCACGCTACTATGTACAGGGACACCGCAATGCTATCTATGTAGACTGCTCGCAGGTGAAGACCAAACTGAAGTTAGTGCGCAAGATAGCCACCGAGTTTGGCGTAGGCGGCAACGGCAGATACTGCGATGTGTATGAGGACTTGGTCTATTACCTCCGCTCCATCGAGACACCGCTCATCATTTTGGACGAGGCAGGCGACCTACAGTATGAGGCATTCTTGGAACTCAAAGCCCTGTGGAACGCCACCGAGCGATGCTGCGCATGGTATATGATGGGAGCCGATGGTCTGAAAGCCAAAATCAACCGCTCCATCGAGTGCAAGAAAGTGGGCTACACCGAGATGCTCAGCCGATATGGCGACCGCTATTCCAAGGTGACACCCGATGACTGTAAGGAGCGCGAGAAGTTTCTGAAAGACCAGGCAAGCGTGGTGGCTCGGATGAACGCCCCCGAAGGTGCGGACATTGCGGCACTGGTACGCAAGTCGGGTGGGGGACTGAGACGAGTTTACACGGAAATTGAAAAACTTAAAAGGGTACAGGCATGCTGACGAAAATGGAAATGCAATATATGGATGCGGTTATACAGATGAACCGCAGACAACGGAATAACGAAGTGGACTGGGAGCAACGTCGCTATGAATTGGTCAAGGCTGCATTGTTTGTGGCTCCAGCCCTTTACCATGAACGTGAGGAAATGACAGCCGAACACATTGCCAAGTATGCGGTAAAGATAGCGGACGCTGTTGTATCTGAACTTATCGAAACAGAGAAGTGATATGGCAAAGCGAGCATACAGTCCCAAGGACGTGGCGAACATCAAGTGCAAGGCACTACCATTCGAGGGACAATGGAAAGACGTGTTCGGCCAGCCTGAAGAGGGCGATACATGGTTCATCAGTGGACCGAGTGCCAGCGGCAAGAGTAGTTTCGTGATGCAGTTTGCCAAGATGCTCTGCGGAATAGGCAGCGTGCTGTATGTGTCCTTGGAGGAAGGCGTGGGGCTGTCGATGCAGAGACGGCTCGCCCAGTTCAAGATGACCGAGGTACAAGGCTCGTTCCGCATCATCACCGACGGCGACATCAAGGCACTGGAAGAACGGCTGGCAAAGCCCAAGAGCGCCAAGTTCATCATTGTGGACAGTTACCAGTACGCATACGAGGCAGGGTGGGAATATTCACTGACCAAGGCACTGATAAAACGGTTCAAGCGCAAGACCTTCATCTTTGTCAGCCAGGAGGACAAAGGCAAGCCCATGGGAAAGCCAGCCATCAGACTGAAATACGCAGCAGGCGTGAAGGTGAGGACATGGGGCTTCAGAGCCTATTGCCAGGGACGGTATTCCGGCAACGTGAGCGAATACTACACCATCTGGGAGGAGAAAGCGGTGGAGGTTTACAACGATACGAGCAAATGAGCAAACGACAAAACACGCTGATAATAGAGCCACCCCAATTCTGCGCAAGCGCAGAGCGCATTTTCAGCAAGGGGCATGAATGTGGCTACTGCCACGGCATGGGCTCGTTTGTTTATGACGAGCGGTATGGCGATAACGTGATAAAGGTCTGCCCCGTGTGTAAGGGTAAAGGCAAAGTGGATGCCGTGATAGACATCACCTGGCAACCGAGTGAATAATCAAGAACGCTAAAATGAAAGTTATGACACAGGAAGTAACCAATTTTGCACGCTTCTACGGCATACTGAAAGCGAGCTACAATTTTGCCAGCAAGGAACTGGGCAATGATTTTAAGGAAGACGTGGTGAGCCAGTTCACCAATGGACGCACCACTTCGCTCCGGGAGATGACCAAGAAAGAGTACGACACGATGTGCGACAAACTGGAAGAAGCGACCGACCGACTGCTCCGCACCGCCAAGGACGTACAGCGGCAGCACCGCAGTAAGTGTTTGAGGCTGATGCAGAAAATCGGCATCGACACCACCGACTGGACACGCATCAATGCCTTTTGCGAAGACCCGCGCATCGCCGGCAAGGTGTTCGCCAAGTTGAGCAACGACGAACTGGAGCAACTCTCCGTCAAACTCCGCTCCATCCAACGCAAGGGCGGACTGAAGCCGAAGAAAGAACCGGCACCAGTGGCACAGCCACAAGTGGAATACATGATGGTATCGATGACGGGAGGAGGTGAGGCATGAACGAGAAAGTGAAGCGAGTGATGGAATATATCCACGGTCTCGCATACAGAGAACTGCAGGGCGACCAGTACATAGAATTTCTCGAACGCATAGAATACGAGATAGACAAGGAACTGGAGGAAGGCGACTGGCAGGAAACCGACGAGTGACAAGCAACCCGAATAATAACAACCCATTAAAAAGTTTACGACAATGGCAAAAAGAGAAAAGAAAGTAATCATTACCGGCGTGACCAGAGAGGCCGCCGACGAAGCGTTTGCAGCCTACGCCAAGGCAGACGCGCAGAGTGCGAAAATCACGGCAGACATCGAACTGCAGTGTGCCAAGATCCGTGAGAAGTACGCCAGCAAACTGGCAGAACTGGAAGGCGAGAAGGACAAAGCCTTTGACACGCTCCAGGCTTACGCCACCGAGAACCAGGCAGACCTCTTCACCAAGAAGAAAAGCCTCGAAATGGCACACGGCGTTATCGGTTTCCGCACCGGCACACCGAAACTGAAAACCCTCAAAGGCTTCACCTGGGCAAGCGCCCTGCAACTGGTGAAAGAGTTCCTGCCGAGTTACCTCAGACAGACCGAGGAGATAGCCAAAGACAAACTCCTTGCCGACCGCGATGTTGAGGACATGGTTCCGCAGATGAACAAGTGCGGCATACAGGTGGTGCAAGACGAGACCTTCTATGTAGAACCCAAGAAAGAGGATGCCGTATGATACAGGAAGTGGAGAAAAGCCCCAAGGTGGCCCTGTGCCGTAAATGCCACGGCACAGGCCGTCTCCACGACCGGGACACCGGCGCGGAGCATGAGTGCGACCAATGTGAGGGAACGGGCAGAGTAACCGTCAGCGCAAAGATGACCTATGACATCCGTCCCTACAAACCGAGAGACAGACACTAAAACAACGTATGAGCAAGAGGCGAGGAGCAAGTTATCAGAAACGTGTCACCGACATAAATAGGATATACGACCAGCATGCCAAGAGCGGAATCAGCAACCGCGAGATATGGCGACGGTACGTGTATCCTGTTTATGGTATATGTGAACGAACCTTCTACAACCTCCTCAATGCCTCTTGTGACCCTAAGAACGAAGTGCCACAAGAGGCACAGCAGTTTCTATTATTCGACTTTGACGATGAACCAGGACATACAGAAAATCATCCGCAATATCCTAAGCGATATTAGGGTGGAACTGAGCGACGAGTTCGACCGCAACTTCGAGCGGCAGGCATTCTTCAACGAGGCATGGCAGCGCAGAAGCAGTCCCACACGACCGGGCGGTGACATACTGATAGACAAAGGCACACTCCGCAAGAGCATCGGCAGCCGGAGCACCGACAACAGCATCACGTTCTTCTCCACCTTGCCCTATGCGTCCATTCATAACGACGGAGGCGAGATAAAGGTGACAGCCAAGATGAAGCGGTACTTCTGGCACAAGTACCTTGAGGCCACCGGCTCATTCGGACGCAAGAAGAACGGCGAGCGGCGCAACGACAAACGCACCATCCAACTGAGCACTGAGGCCGAGTTCTGGAAACACCTGGCACTGATGAAGGTGGGCAAGAGCATCAAGATACCGCGCCGCCGTTTCCTCGGAGCGTCGCCCGAAGTGGAGCAAGCCGTCAAGGACATCTTTGAGAAGAACCTGGCAAAATATTTTGAACACGAATTTAAACTGAAATGAGAAAAGAGTTATTTGGTGCCATCAAGGCAAAGTTATCGGAAGATGTACCCGAAGTGAAGCACATCGACTTGTGGAACCACAATGTGGAGTTCATAGACCAGGAAGACGTGTGGGCGCGTCCTGCCGTATTTGTGGAGTTTGGAAAGATAGAGTGGTCGCCGTTCCAAGGCGGCAGTCAGCGGGGCAAGGGCATCGTCACCATCCACCTTGTGACCGACTGGGCAGACGGCGGACACGACGCAGCCTTCGACCTTTGCCACAAAGTGCATGAAGCCCTTGACGGACTGAGCGGCGAGGACTTCAACGGCATGGCGCTCGTGGAGACCCTTACCAACCACAACCACGAGGAGATACTTGAAAGCATCGACAGCTATGCAGTGCGCTACCTGTTGCGATAAACCGCGCGTGTCGCAACGATTAAGCCCCGACGGACAATTTACCGCCGGGGCTTTTTAATGCCGTTAGAATTGAATTATAACGCCGTCAGGCGGCATCGGTGAACAGCATCATATCCGTGTAGTGCGAGCTGTAGTTCACCGTGGCATTGAACTCCACCTTGTGGCAGTTCTTGAACGGGTTGCCCACGGTCGGGTTCCTGCCAATCCATTCACAAAGCTCGATGATGGACGACTTGTTGGAAGTGAAGTAAACGAAGTGATGGCCGGCAAGAATGGTCAGCACGTCAAGGTAGTCCGAGAGCTTCCAATACATATTATATGTGCCCACATCGGTGGAGAGATAAGGTGGATCAACGAGGAACACCGCGTTCGGCACGTCCTTGTAGCGGGCGAACACCTCCTTGTAGTCGCACGACACCACCGTGATGCCCTCCAGATAGTCCTCGCAAGTTGGGTAGTCAGATTTGCGCATATTGTTGTACAGCGCCTCCTTCTTCATTTCGGGAATGCTCAACTTGTACTTCATGGAGAACATTAGCCCGGACGAAACAGTGATGAAGTCAATGTACCCGACCTCACGCCCCTCTTGCTCCAAGCGTGCGAAGATGCGGTCGCGCAGCTCACCACGGATGCAGTTGTGCTTGGGTATGCCCTCCGCCTCCACCATTTTGCGCAGGTCAGCCAAAAGGCGGTTGGTCTGCGGAATATGTTGCAGACGGTTGCGATAGCCGTCGAAGTCGTTGTAAATGACCGTGGCGTTAGGCTTCTGACACTTGGCGATGTGCGACAGCAGCCCCGAACCGCCGAACAAATCCACGAATACAGTGTCCTCGGGGTATTGCTTCAGAACCTTAATGAACTCACGCGCGAACATGCGCTTCTGCCCCACGAATGGGAGCGGTGCCGATAAATACTGCTTCCTCATGGCTACACGTTCAGTTCAAATCTCACGTTCTCGTTTCCGTCGAGCAACTGGCGTGTGTGGTCGATGTTGTTCTCGTAGATATGTACATTCGCAAGGTTCAGCGTGATGGACTTCAAAGGCAAGTCAATCTGCCGGGCCATAAGGTAGAGGTGGTAGATGTCGGCAGGCAAACCGAGGTTAGCGTCCGAGCTGCGTTGGTAAGCCGACACCACCAGTTCGCCGTTCTCAATCTGGAACTGAACGAGCGACAGACACGGAGCTTGGTTTGTCTCCGCATCGGTGGAGCCGAGGAACAGCACATAGTTCTTGCTGTTGCGCTTCTCGCGGTTGATTTTGGCAATGAGCGGCGGCAGTTTCTCAAAATAGGTGGGGTAGGAGTTTACAAGGATAGCACCGCAGTAGTCCCACCAGTTGATGCCCACCTCGCGGTACTTCTCCACGTTGCGCTCTCCTTGCATGAAAAGCTGCAGTTCACTTTTCAACTTTTTGCGTGCGATGCCGTGCCCCTCGAAAATGTCGAGCAGGTCGGCAGGGGAGAGCACCAACTGTTCGTTGAGCAGATAGCGTATGCTCCCCTTCTTGTTTGTCTGGCACTTACCCTCGGTAAGCACCTTCTGTAAAATTTGGTGATATTTGTTCATGACCGTTTGATTTGAAAACGGTGCAAAGGTAGCGTGCTTGGAGGTCAATGAGGAAAGGTTGATGCAAAACACGCTGCAAGCGTCTTGCAGTGTATGCGGCAAGTGAGGCCCTACGATTTACCCCCCCCCCCCCGAACAGTAGAGCATTGCAGTCTGTCTTGAAGCGCCGTATGAGGTTGTACACCTTGCGCTCGCTGACTGCATATTCCGTGGCGAGTCTTGCCACGATATACGACATCTTCTCGCCCTGTGCGGAAAGCGTACGATATTCATTAAAAAGGTCGATGTACTGCACATCGTCCAGCCTAATTCCAGCCTTTTGGAAGTAAATCAGCAGTTCCCTGTTCAAATTCAGTATCTCTATCAGTTTCATTTTCAGAAAAATTTAGTACTTTTGCATCGTCTCACTTATCAGAGCGCATAACGCTCAAACATAAAAAAGCCACTCATTGGCGAGCGAGGGTCTACGCCCCCGGTCGTGCCAATGAGTGGTACTTTATGTTCAAATGGTAAGTGAGACGACTATTTAACAGGCCGGGGGCTTTTTTATAACCCTCCCCCGAAGGGATTTGTCTTAGTCTCGGTATAACTCCAATTTGAAATTATCCTTGCTCTTCCAACCGTCAGCCAGCGTATTTTGGATATGCTGCATGGCCTTGGTGTAGAAGTCCGTCAGTTCATCGATGGTGTTGAACGTGTGATAGCACGGCACATCGTCCGTCCCGAACTTGAACGTGACCGGCAATGTCTTGCCGTCAGACTGCACCGCAAGGTCGTATGCCGCCTTGTAGTTGAACTGGTTCTCGGTGGAAAGCCACACGCTCATGCCGTTCCACGCGAAGCCCGAAAGTATAGCCTCGTTGGTGCGGTCGTTGAACCATTCCGACACCATGGTCTTGATGGTGTCCTCCGATGGCTTGCCGTTGAACTCCGCCTCCATGTAGTCGGCAGAGCCGTCCTCGTTGTCATGCACGTCCCAGCGGACGCGCCACTTGTCTTTTACGGGGTTGGTGCATTCAAGCAGCTTCACCCCTTGTGCTCCGTTTACTCTGTTCATCATGTGAAAATGTACTTTGTTCTACCCTTGCCGAAGGTCTCCGCCTTGATGGTGGTCTCGAACGGGAAGCCGTCCGGCATTTCACTCACTTGCTGGAGAATGTTCTTCATCTCCTCGCTGTTGGTGAAGAACTTCTTCGGCTCGCCGTTCTGCTCTATCGACACCACACAGCGGTCTTCGCCCTGACTGGTCTTGACCCCGAGCTCGAAGTCCTTCACCACGATGGGCAGGTTTACCAACTCGCGGATGCTTACCACCGCACCCGCAAAACGCTTCTTGCCGTCTTCCGGCTTGTAAGCGACATTTAAGTCCTTAAATGATTTCATGTTTTTGCCTGTTAATTTATTGAACAACATATTACAGTCGGCGTGTTTTGCCATTCCGTAGAAACTTGCTATCAAGACACGCCTCCTTTTTCTCGATTTTACCTCGTGCATTTTTCGGGCGAACTTCTGCTTGATGCGCTTGCGCAGCATCACATGGTCGGGATAGATGACATACCCCAGGAAGTCAATGCCCTCGTCCACGGGGAACACACGCTCGTTGGCTTTCACCTTCAGTTCGATGTGCTCCAACTGCTCATGGACGGCATCACGAATCTCCCACAGTTCCGCTTTCGATTTACCGAGTACCACGCCGTCATCACAATAGCGGTAGAAATGACGCACGCCGTACCTGTCCTTCAGATAATGGTCCAAATACACAGACAACAACAGATTGCCCAAGCCCTGCGACGAGCGCAGCCCTATGCTGATGCCGTGCGGCATCATGCGGATAAAGCCGTCGAGCATGGCGATGAGCTTCTTGTCCTTGAACACCCTGCGCACGCAGTAAGATACGAAGTCCTGGTTGACGCTCTCGTAGAACTTGGAGATGTCGAACTTGTAGCAATACCTTGTACCTTCCGGGTCTTCTTTCATGTCGCGGAGAATATACTTCATGAGGTCGTGCATTCCCCGGTTCTTGATGCTTGCGGAGGTCGTGCGGATGAACCGCGCCTTCAGATGCCGGTCCACCACCGACATGATGGCATGCACGGCGATGCGGTCCTTCATCGTCAGAATCTGTATGCGCCGCTCCTTGCCACTCTCCATGATGGTGCGCTCCCGATAGTTGGCAACGGTGAACGTGCCGGCGGCAATGCGCTCTGAGAGTTCCTTGATGACCTCCTCACGATGCGCAAGCAGGTAACGCCCCTGTCGGCTTTTCTTCCGTTTGGAGCCACGGAGCACCTGGTTGAACGATTCCGCCATGTTGGAATATTCGACTATCTCCTCTATGATATGACCTTCTCTGCGCATAGCATCAGTTGCTTTTAATGATGGAAGATATGGGCCTTCCGTTCCCCGGACCAGACTTCTTCGAATCGTTACCGACCTACCAAAGCCTATTGCCCGACACGTGATTTTTCAGCCTTCTGCCCCATGTGGCAGGTTTGCTGTGGCTTGCCACCCTCGGCACCACATCGGGGACACGTCCCCATCGTTGTACGCCGATTGATTGTTGGTGAGACGCGAGCCGACATTCGCATTCGCATTCGAGGCATCGTTATTCGCATTCGCATTCGATACACCGCCATTCGCGTTCGCGTTGTTGTAACCGCGATAGACCACACGGCCTATAGGGTGGCTCTACCGGGTGCAAAGTTACTGAATATCTGTACAAAACATGTAAGAATATTACACAATGCACCAAAACAACATGGCGATGAAGCCACCGAACACCGTGCAAGCCCAGTCTATCCAGTCCCATGGGCAGCCGTGCAGTTTGTCTTTGAGTTCCAAACAAGAGGCTGCGACAATGGCAGCATAGATAGCCGTCCATGGCGACAGGGCGCACAGACCGACAAAAAAACCACCGATGAGATGCTTGTAGCGGTTGCTTTTCTTCAGAAATGAGATAATTTTGTTCATAGCCAGAAAGTTTTGAAATGAAACGTTATACCTTTGCATCTAAAAAAGATGACAGTGTTACATGATAAAGGAGAAGGTTGGAATGGCTTTGTTCGAGAGCTGATTGAAGCCAAAGAAAAAGTGGAGCTTCAGCATGAATCTCTAATACGCCATCAGTCAGGCATAGCCGCAACTTTAATAGGCATAATCGCTGTTTTTGGCGACATGTCACAAGGGAGTACGCTTCTTCGCTGCCTGACAGTAGCGAGTGTGTTATTTCTGTTGCTGACAGTCCTTGCCGGTGTGTTGTATTGCTTTTTGCAGTACAAACTAAGGCTGAAAGCACTCTCGAATTGCTTACGGCAATATCAAGAAGGCTCTTTTGATGTCGTTGGGCAGGTACCCTCACCAATCGCTTTATGGCTTGCCAAAGTCTTTCCATGGCTGTTGTGCGTCGGAATACTACTTCTATCGGCAAGCGCAGTGTGTGCTCTACTGGGGCGTTGAGAGCCTCCTTTATTTTCTCATCTTGTATTTTTTCTTCCATATATTGATGTGTTTTGGGAAAATGTTATTACCTTTGCACAAAAGACTTATGCAGCGTTTCACATGTCGGCTCTTATGAGCGCAGGCTTCGGAAGGTTCATAAGTCTTTTTTTGTTTTAGAGTAATCGCATCATATAAACGATAAGACCTTCTGTTGACTTTGCTTTAAATTCTATTTCCTGATTGTTATAAACGGCTTTGAATACAACAAAGTCAAAAGCATGATGGCGACCAGGCTCAATCCTAATTTGTTCCGCATCCCTTATCCATTCATTTATGCGAGTGGCCAGTTCCATTGTTTCTGCGACTCGTCTGCTGTTTTTACATTTAGAGTACGTTTCAGTAAAGAACTTCTTTCCGATGTGCAATTCAACACCCTCTTTTGTATGTACGGTTAATCTTGCTCCAGTCGTTCCATCGGACATTGTTACTTTGGGCAAATGCTTATCTGCCCAAGTCAATGCCGATTCTTGAACAGTTTTTCGTTCCTCACTGGTTAGTCTCCGTTGCTCTCCTTCATTTCTTAGTCGATGAAGAATTAGGCATGCTTGGCACAACTCATTCTCAGGAACAAACCTCGCCAACTTGATTTTGCCCTTTGCGATGTCGCAGTCTCGGCATCTGCGAATGGTGTAGGGGTTGTAGTCGGGTACGGTCTTATCCTCCTTGCCCGGGTTGAAATGGAATATGCCTTTTGTGTCGCGCTGTAGAGCCTCCTCGCCAAGCGCCATCGCCTCGTCGTGCGGTGTGGCAGGATATTTTGACTTGCGCACCTGCACTACTGTACATCGGCAGTTCCAGCCGTTGGGTGGGTAGTATTCTTCCCAGAACGGGTCGGACGGTGGAAGTGTCACACCGTTCAGCGCAGCGTGTTCCGGGCGCACCTTGCCGTCCCCTGCCGTGCGGTATTGCAGGTAGTAGCGGTCGCCGTCCTCAGAGAACCGCTCCCACTTGGCAGCCATCTCAGCAGACGATTGCACGAAGTTGTACTCCGCACGGAGGTAGTTGGAGTTGTAGGTCTTGTCAATCTTCCGAACATCGTTCAAAAACGCTTCGAATGGCTTTCTATTGCCGTTCTCATCGAGCAGGGACGGGAACGCCTCGTTCAACTCATGGAAGGTCTTCATGCCAGAGAAGATATAGTCCGACCGCTGGAGACGCTTGCGCATGGCATCGGACATCTCCACCTGCTTGAATGTGGAATCCAGCGCACCGGCATGGGCATTGATGAAGTCCTGAACCTTTGGCTCTGCCAGCACATCGATGCGGAACTCCGACCCTTTTTGTGAATATAGCGTGCGCATCATGCCGTCAAACAATTCGGAGAGCTGCTTGCGTATCTGCTTCTGTTCCTTTGACAGCGACAACGTTTGCGGATCACCGTCTAACAGTCGGGCATAGCGTTGGTGCAGCCCCAGGTAGTCGCTGGGGCTTAATCGAAAAAAGAGCTGTGTGCGTTTTGTTGTTGCTGTTTTTTCTTCTTGTCTTCTTGTGGCTCGTTGTTGTCTCCATCACCCTCGTCATCATCATCGTCACTTCCGGTCGGGAGCATAGGTGTGGCGTTGCGCCGTTCACCCACAGGCATACTGTACTTCTCCGCAAAATACGACGGGTCCACCTCGTAGCGGTCGGCAATCATCGTCTCGTATGCCACCTGCTGCTCCGGGGTGTAGTCCACCGCATCGTCCCACTCAAACCGCAGCCCCTTGACAGGGAAGCCGTGCTTCACCATGCGTGGGAGCAACTGGTTGTTTACGATGTCGCGCAGCATGGTGCAGTCGCTCTCCACCAGGTTCTCGAATACCTCAAGGTGTGTTTCTGATTGTGAGAGGCTGCTGCCGTCCTCAATGGTCATGGTCTGCCCGATAATAAGTTTCGAGAGTTCCGAGTTCGCACGGTCTATGCGCTTGTCGTACACGTTGAAGGCATCGCCCTTGCCACTCTCCACGAACTCAATCTCCGTGTCCTGCCCCGCCACCATATACTGGCTTGTGCCGGCAAACTTCAGCATCTGCTCCAAACGTCCCACCTCCTTGGGGTCGCGAGAGGTGGTGCGTGCGATACGCATCGGCATGCCGAATATCTCACCGAATGTGTCCCAAAATGCCAACATGTTCTTCTTGGGAATAGTCTGCGTGGCAGCCTTCAGATACAGCCCGAGGTCATCAGGTCGTCCGGCTTCAATGAGCCAGTCGCTGAATGGAGCCGAGCGGTAGTCTATGCCCGAAGTCCAGTCCTGCCCAATCTGCTGCACAACACGCCCATATTCAGGAATGACATGCTTGCGCGGAATGAGCGTCACGCCATTGTAGCACACGCAGCCGTCGCCGTCCGTGGTGAGGTCGCCAAGCTCGATGAGCGAGTGTCCCCAGTTGTTGGCCGACAGCGCATATTCGAGCAACTGCTTGAACCACGACTGGTCAAAGTAGTGGTGCGCCTCCTCGTTCTCGTTACCCTGTGCGTCCACCAACTTGAACGACTTCGCCATGACGAAGCCCACACGCTGGCGCACGCAGCCAGAGAGGTGAAGGTCAATCTCCACATCACGGTAAATGTCGTAGAGCCTTTTACGGTCGGGGTTGTCCACATTGATGGCCATCTGCCAAGCCTGTCGCCAGTCGGCGATGTCCTTGCGCGTGAGCGCGTCGGTGGTGCGCTGCAGTTCGATGACCATCTTCTTCACGCGCTTGCGGTCGGACGACTTGGCAAGGTTGAAGTTTCCGTATGGTGTACGCAGCACATCCTGCCCACCGCCGAACATACCGCTGAAAAAGTTCTTTATATCCATATCGCTACCAATTATGCCTTAATTGTTGTTGTGAACCGAATACCAGCAAGTCGCCCGTCGGTGTGCCATCCTCGTCGGTGGCGAGCGGCAGATCCGGGATAATCTTCCCGGCTTGCACACCCTCCAGCCACTTGACCGCACGCTCGTAGCGCTCCTTGCGAATCTCGCTGCCCATCTTCTGGGGCATGGCCGAGGTCATGTGGTAGAGTGCGATGTCGGCGGCATACATCACCACCAGGCGGTTGCGACCGCTGCCCTCAGCCGTGAATATCGCCTCCGTGTCGTATTTCGGGCGGAGGTAGCCGGCCATCTCCTCACACGCCTCCAGTTCAGCACCCTCGCGTACTTCCTGCGAGGCTTGCGACACCACCTTCAGCGCATTTTCGCCGATGACCACCCGATAATCTTCTTCCGTGATAAACATGATGCACCTCCTTTCTAATGCGTTACATAAATGGCACGACGCTCGATGTCCGCCACCTTCACACCCTTGCGGAAGCGGTGCTTCGCCACCAGCTCACGGATGGTGCGCTTCGGCACGACCTTCAGCGAGCCGTTCATGTAAACCACATAATATTTCATGCCAAGCAGCTTCGATAGCTTGTTGGCCTTCCTGATGGCACGCTTGCACTGCCATCCCCAGATAATGTCCTTTATAACCTGAATCATAATCACCAAATATTTTTGGCGGTCGGCCTCTTGCCGAACACCGGTTTGAAACTTTCCTGTCTTGTGTTGCGCTGCAGGATCCAGATAGCGCCCTCGTCAGCATCGGGCGCATCGTCATGCACACGGCTACCACGCTCCAGTGCCAGCGTCTGCTCAATGCCCACCTGCATGTCGGGGTCCTCCTTCTTGCGCTCGTTGTAGAATACGAAGCCACGCTCCCATAACGGACTGACCGTCTCGATACGCTGAATCTTGTCGGGCTTCTTGCGCTTGTCGGGCATGATGGGCAACTGGTATCCGCGCAGGTTGCCCTCCACGGCAAACTCGTCCAAAATCACGTCCTGCATGAAGTTCGCCTCCATGAAGAACTGCACCGCCACCGTGTCGCGTGTGCGCTCGTAGAGGTCGTAGAGCCACCGCACCATCTCGCTGACCGTAGCCTGACGCACGAAGCAGTCAATAAGATGCAACTCCGTGCCGATTTTGCCCCACAGACGGCACGCCTTGTAGTCGTTGGAGGTCGTTGACTTGAACGACGGGTCGGTGTAGCACACCAGCATGTCATACTTTTCGAGTTTGGGCAGACGCTTGTAGCGAATCCACTCCGCCCGGAAGATGGTGCCGTCCACGATAGGGTTGTGCATCATCTCCTTCTCCCAAGCACGGTAGCCCACGAAGTCGCGGTACGCCTGCGCCTCCTCCTTCGTCCATTTCTCCTTCCACACTGGCTCGCCGTTACGGTCCACCGCCTGTATCTTGGAGAGAAACACGCCCTTGGTGCGTGAGATGTTGTAGAGCACCGAGTTCTTGCTGATAAGGTTGCCCACCATGATGAAGCGTCCACGGCCCACATCAAGCGCACCGAACAGTGCCTCCTTCACCCAGTCCGTGAGGTCATGCACCAGTTTCTCGTTGCGGCACAGCTGGTCGTCGTCCAAGTCATCTATGACGATGTAGTCCGGACGAGCCTCGCGGTCGCGCAGACCACGGGGCGACTGACCACGGCCACAGGCAAGGAACTTCACGCCGTTCTTCGTCTTGAACTCGCCCTCCTGCCAGCCACCGTCATTCTTCTGTTGCCCGAAGTCAGCGATGAGCCGCTGGTTGTATTCCAGCTCCGCCTGAATGTCGCCGAGCAAACGGTCGGCATTGTCCTCGCTTTTGCCCACGACCACCATAAAGTTGATGAGCCGCTTCGGCTGGAACATCAGCCAGAGCGGCGTGAACACGTCAAGGTGCGTGGATTTTGCGTGACCGCGCGGCCACATGAACACCGCCTTCAAGTCGGGTGTGTTCCGTACCTTACGCGCAGCCTCGTTGTGGAACGGCGCATTGTGGATGGTGCGAATGACCTCTCCGGTCGTCTTGTCGCGCAACTGGAGGAAGTGGGGGAAGTAATACTCGCAGAACGCCGCGTAGTTGTTGAGCAGACGCTTGATGCGCATGTCCCTCTCCACGGCCGTCTCGCTTTTCAGAAGCGATGTGTCCGTGATGGACTGTACCTGGCGGCACCGCTCCTTCCACTCCTCGTATGCCTTTTTCTTTTCCGCTGCTGTTGCCATAGGCTGCTTATTTTATACCCATCTGTTCCGTGATGTACATGTCCTGGTACTTGTTGATGACGCGCATCAGTTCGGGAGTAACCTCCGGGTCAGTCTGTGAGCGGTACTCCAGCCATTTGGAGAAAGCCATGAATACCTCGATGGCATCCACCACGTTGGCCTTCTTGTCGAGTTTTTCTATGACCGACGAGAGCTTTGCCAACTTGTCGCCCAGTCCTGCGATGAGTGCCGGGTCGTTGGAGTCATTCACCTGTGTAATCAGCGTGTCGATGGTGAGCAGCAGTTTATTCACCAGTTCGGGGCGTGTGATGTTCTTGGCGGCACGCGCCTCCTTCCACCCCTCCGCCGAGCACCACTTGGATATGGTGACGCGCGACACGTCCACCTTCTCCGCAATCTCCTGCTGCTCCATTCCCGAGAGATAGAGCGTGCGTGCCAGCGACTTCTTCTTTTCAATATCTGCCTTTGTCATGTTGATAAGGTTTTTGTTCGTAATGTCAGGGCACACCACGCCCCGATTCATTTGCAAAAGTGCCACGATTTCGGTGGCTCTCCAAAAAAGTGTGCAATGGTTTCATAGAAGTGTGCAACCATTGCACACTTTTTTGGCGGACAGACATTTACCTCGTAATATTGCAGTCGCAAACCGGGCGGTGCAGCCCAGAAAACGACAACGACATGAGCAAAGGAAAACGAGTAAGAATAACCAACGACAGCCTGAACAGTTACGGCACCAGAGTGCTGACGGCGGGCATGAACGTGGAGCAGTACCAGCGCAACCCCGTGCTGCTGTACATGCACGAGCGCGGCAACGTGATAGGCTATGTGAAAGACCTGAAGGTAGAGGAAGGCGAGGTGACCGGCGAGCTGATGTTCGACGAAGCCTCCGAACTCTCCAAGCGCTGCAAGAAGCAGTACGAGTTCGGCAGCCTGAAGATGGTGAGCGCAGGGCTTGACATCCTGGAGACGAGCGAGGACCCCGAACTGCTGGTGCAGGGACAGACCAGCCCCACCGTCACCAAGAGCAAGCTGTTTGAGGTCAGCCTGGTGGACATCGGAGCCAATGACGATGCCATCGTGCTGCAGAAAGACGGCAAGAAGATAACCCTCGGCAAGGACAGCGAATGCCCCTTGCCAATGTTGAACAACAATAATCAAAAACAAAAGCAAATGGAACAGAAAGTGCTTGCCCTACAGTTGGGCTTGCCGGAAACGGCAACAGAAGCGGACATCAACGCCAAGCTCGGAGAGTTGAAAGCCGCAAAGCAAGAGAACGAGAGACTCCAGCAGGAGAAGGCAACCCTCACGCTTGCCAGCATTACCGCTGCCGTGGAGAAAGCGGTAGGGGAGAAACGCATCGCCCCCGACAAGAAGGACGAATTCATCAACCTCGGTAAGGAAATCGGCCAGGAGAAGTTGGAACGCATCATCGCGGCCATGGCACCGCAGACGAAGCTAAGTGCCGTCATCAGACACCAGAGCGGAGCGTCAACTGGACTGCCCGCTACCTACAAGAAACTGAGCGATGTACCATCAAGTGAGCTCTTGACCCTCCGCAAGGAGCAGCCCGAGGAGTACAAGCGACTCTACAAGGAAGAGTACGGCATGGAGTGTAAACTTTAGTACAAACCAAATAAAACGGAAAAACAATGAAAGCAAAAGTATTTTTGACCATGATTACGGCCGTACTGTTCAATGCGATGACAGGAGCCGTGTTCGGAATGGCATTGGGCGTGTCGCCCGTGGCAGGTGCCGTCGGTGTCAATGCCATCGCACTTGCCGTGAGTGGTGCAATGCCTGTAGGTGTGGCACGTGAGGGCGTGCTGAAAGAGATTTGGACCGGTGAGATGGTGAAGGCACTCCGTGAGTACCTCGCCGGCACTTGGCTTGATGGTATTCCAGACAGCTCAAGCATCGTTGACAATGATGTTATCCACTTGGTGGATGTTGGTGTTGATCCTGACGTGCTTATTGACAACACCACCTACCCAATCCCCTTGCAGGCATTGGACGACAAGGACATCGCCATTCAGCTTGCCAAGTTCCAGACCAAGGTGACTCCCATCACCGACGATGAGTTGTATGCTATTAGCTACGACAAGATTGCCCGAGTGAAGGAGAGCCATTCAAACGCCATCAATGACGCCAAGTTCGCCAAGGCGGCACATGCCCTTTGTGCACAGAAGAACACTGCCAAGACCCCGGTATTGACCACTACCGGTGAGCGTGACGCAGCCACCGGCCGTATCAAGATGACGGTAAACGACCTGCTGGCAATGAAGGCAGCCCTCGACAAGTTGGGTGTTCCAACTACGAACCGCCGTCTTGTGTTGTGTACCGACCATGTGAACGACCTCTTGGAAACCGACCAGCGTTTCAAGGAGCAGTACAACATCGACCGCAACACCGGCAAGGTGGGCAAGCTCTACGGTTTTGACATATATGAGTTTGCCAACACCCCGTACTTCTCAGCCAAGGGCGAGAAGAAGGCTGTCGATGACAAGGGCGAGACCGCCGGTGACTTCCACTGCTCGTTCGCATTCTATACCCAGCGTGTGTTCAAGGCCACCGGCTCCACCAAGATGTACTGGAGCGCAGCCGAGAACGACCCCGAGTACCAGCGCAATAAGGTGAACTTCCGCCACTACTTCATCTGCATGTTCAAGAAGGCAGACGCAGGTGTCGTGATGACCAGCGGATACAAGGCAGAAGCGTAACCATGGCGAGAATGAAATACTTAGTCCTGCACTGCACAGCCACGCCGGAAGGCCGTGAGGTAACCTCCAAGGAGATACGCCACTGGCACACCGACCCGGTAAGCAAGGGTGGGCGTGGCTGGAAACAGGTGGGCTATACCGACTTGATACACCTGGACGGCAAGGTGGAACGCCTGGTCGACAACAACGAGGATGCGGAGGTGGACCCGTGGGAAGTGACCAACGGTGCGAAAGGCTACAACAGTGTGAGCCGACACATCGTGTATGCCGGAGGCTTGGCCAAGGACGGCAAGACCGTCAAGGACACGCGCACGGCGGCACAGCTGAAGGCAATGACCGACTATGTAAGGAACTTCCATGAAAGGTTTCCGCAAATCAAGATAGTGGGACACCGCGACCTTCCAGGCGTGAACAAAGCCTGTCCGAGTTTCGATGTGGCGGGGTGGCTCAAGTCAATAGGCATATACCAGTAACAACAAAAATATGGATGGCATGAATATCAGCGAAGTCCTGAACGTCCTCCTCGGCGGAGGTCTGGTGGCAACCATCGTGGCGATATGCACGCTGCGGGCCACCATAAGGAAAGCGAAAGCGGAATCGATGAAGGCGGAAGCCGATGCCGAGACGGTGCGTATGGACAACGCCGAGCATGCCACCCGTATCTTGGTAGAGAACATTGTAAAACCATTAAAGGAAGAACTGGGTGAAACAAGAAGATACCTCGAAGCGTCAAAGCGCGAGATGGCACGCCTGCGCAAGGCTATCGACACTGCTAACAGTTGCAAGCATCATGATGATTGTCCTGTTCTTGTCGGGCTGCGCGACAAGCCGAAAGGCGAGCGTGGCCACGGAGGAAAGCGTGAGACAAGTATCCGCGGACACCCTCCGGAGCGAGGTGCGGCAGACGTGGACGGAAACCATACCGCAGGAGGAAGCCAAACTGGAGATACCCCTGGCGGAACTGGCTGACCTGCCCGACAAGGCAGAGTACCGCGCCAAGAACGGACGCGCCAGTGCTACCGTGCAGAACAAAGGCGGCACCATCGTGGTGTATGCCACCTGCGACAGTCTGCAGCGCCAATGCGAGTACTACGAGCGCCAAATGGCGAGCTATAAGAAAGCATTGAATCAGCAGAAGAATGAAGCCAAGACGGAAAAGGAACGCAGTTCCAACCCGTGGAAACGGCTTCTCATCGCCTTTATCGTCGGAGTGGCGACCGGCATAGTATTAATGATTTTAACAAGAAAGATATGGCAAAAAGTGTTTTAGACGGAACCGACCTCATCCTCTCCATGGGGAGCAACGCCCTCGGATTTTCCACCGGCTGTAAGGTATCGACCTCGGCGGAGACCGGCGAGCGCGTGACCAAGGAAGCCTCGGGCGGCAAATGGAAAGAGTCGTATATCAAGAGTTTCTCGGAGCAGATTACCGCCGACGGTGTGGTGCTGACGGACGGCACGGACGAAGTGCCTTCGTATGACCAGCTGAAGGACGCGATGCTGAAGGGCGAGCCGGTGGAGGCAGCCTATAATCTCAGAGAGGGCGACAAGCGCACGGGCAAGGCTTCCGGCGGTTACAAGGGCAAGTACCTCATCACCGCCCTTGACCTTGACGCGCAGGCAGGAGACGACGCAAAGTACTCACTGACGTTGCAGAACTGCGGCAAGGTGGAGAAAGTGGGCACGGGCATCACCGACACGACCGCTTCAAGCGGAGAATAAAAAAACTGTGGAACGTATGAAAAAGACGAAAATCAAGGTAGGCGGCAAGGAATATCCCTGCCGTGTGACCATGGGCGCGATGGTGCGCTTCAAGAACGAGAGCGGCAAGGACGTGAGCACCCTGGAGAAGACCAACATCTCCGAGCTGGTGCTGTTCGTGTACTGCTGCGTGAAGAGCGCGTGCAACGCCGACAAGGTGGCGTTCGACTACGACTTCGAGACCTTTGCCGACCTCATGGAGCCCGATGCGGCAAACTCCTTCTACGAGGACATGGGCGGCGAAGAAAAAAAAACGGCAGCCCAGGCGGAGAAGAAGTAAGCGTCGAAGAACTGTTGGGCATGGCATTGGGGTGCATCGGGATGAGCAGAGAAGACTTTGAACGATGCACCCCTTTTGAGTTTTACAAGGCGTGGGAGCGATGGGCGGAAGCCAAACGTGATGCCGAGCGCAACGAGTGGGAGCGCACGAGGGTACTGGCCCTGTTCGCCATCTCACCCTACACGAAAGGCAATGTCCGCGCCCACGACATCCTGCCGTTCCCATGGGACGAGGAGCAAAAGGAGGAACGTGAGGAAGTGAGCAAGGAGGAGTTCAACGCCCGCTTCGAGGCAGCCAAGAAACGGTACGGACTGAAATAACAAAGACTATGGCAAAAGCAGTAGAATTTAGAATCAACATCAAGAGCGAGGATGGCGGAGTGCTGAAACGCCTGACCGTGGAAGCCGACGGTCTTGACGACATACTCTCCGAAGTGGGCAAGACCGCCGCGGACACCGGCAACCGCTTGCGCGAGATGGCAGACAAGAGCCTTGTGTTCGAGACAGCCGTCCGCTCCATCCGCGACCTCAGCGACATGGTGGGCGGCCTTGCCGAGCCGTTCGACAGTTTCGAGACTGCCATGCGCAGTGCCAACACCATGGCAGGAAAGAGCGGTGACGAGTTCGAGGCGCTGACCGGGCAGATAACGGAACTGAGCAAGACCATACCGCTTGCGCGTGAAGAACTTGCAAACGGCTTGTACCAGGTTATCTCCAACGGCGTGCCCGAGGACAACTGGATAGAGTTCCTCAACAAGTCAAGCCGGAGTGCCGTGGGCGGTATCGCCGACTTGGGCGAGACCGTGACCGTCACCTCCACGCTCATCAAGAACTACGGTTTGGAATGGGACCAGGCAGGAAACATCCAGGACAAGATACAGATGACCGCCAAGAACGGCGTGACCAGCTTTGAGCAGTTGGCGCAAGCCCTGCCCCGTGTGAGCGGTTCGGCGGCACAGCTCGGCGTGTCCATGGACGAACTTATGGCCGTTTTCGCCACCACGACCGGCGTGACGGGTAACACGGCGGAAGTCTCCACGCAGTTGGCAGCCGTCCTCAATTCCCTCATCAAGCCATCGACGGAGGCGACCAAGGCCGCCAACGAGATGGGCATCGGCTTCAATGCAGCCAGCGTACAGGCGGCGGGCGGTTTGGAAAACTTCCTGCTCGGACTGGACGCAAGCATACAGGAATACGCTGCCAAGACCGGGCAGCTCAGCCAGACCATCTACGGCCAACTGTTCGGCAGTGCAGAAGCCATGCGTCTGCTCGGCTCACTGACAGGCGAGCAGAAAGAGAAGTTCTCGCAGAACATTGGGGCTATGGCCGACTCCGCAGGATCGATAGACGCAGCGTTTGAAAATATGGCATCAACGGGCGAGAGCCTGAAACAGACCCTTGCCAACCAGATGCACGCCATGATGGACTGGGCAGGATCCATCGCCAGCACCTCCGCCCCCTATGTGGAATGGATAGCCAACAGTGGCATCGCCCTCCTGAGCATGGTGCAACTCAGCGGCGGCATCAAGACCGTGGTGACATGGTTGAAAGCCGTGAAGGTGGCCACGCTCGCACAGGCAGCGGCAGCCAAGGTGGTGGCCGTAGCTTCCAACCTTTGGAAGGTGGCACAGATAGCCCTGAACTTCGTGCTCAGTGCCAACCCCATCGGCATTGTCGTGATGGCGATAGCGGCACTTGTGGGCGCATTGATAGCCGCCTACAACAACTGCGAGACCTTCCGCAACATCTGCGATGCGGTGTGGGCGGTCGTGAAAGATGTCGCCTCCGCCGTCTGGGACTTCCTTGTCAAGGCATTCGAGAAAGCGAGTGCCGTGATAAAGAAGGCATGGGAGTGGGTGAAGAAGTTCTTCGGCATCAAGGACGAGACAACCGCAAGGCAGACCGCCGACATAGAGAAGAACACCAAGGCAACGCAAGCCAACACCAAGGCCAAGACCGAGAACGCCCAGGCGGCATTGAAGAAAAACAAGAAGCAAAACGCCCCTGTAACCGACAGCGACAAAAACAAGGATAAGGACAAAGACAAGTACAGTGGCAAGCATCTTATCGCCAACGCCACGAGCTACAAGGAACTCGGTAACAACATACAGTACTACCAGAACAAACTGGAGACCGCCAACGGCACGGACGCCAAGACTATCACGCTATATGCCAAGAAAATCGCAGCCCTGCAGAAGCAGCAGGATGCCATCACAGAACTGCAGGAAGTGGCAAGCCGTCCCACCGAGCTGAAAACACTGAAGGACATTGATGCAGAAATCGCCTATCAGCAAAGTCTTCGTGAAAATGCGTCCGCCGAAGAGCTTGCGGGTATCGATGCAGAAATACAACGTTTGAATGACCTTAAAACGGCGTTCGAACGCAATGCGCATGTGGATGTCGGCATCGACAAGATACAGACCTACCGCCAACTTGAAAAGGAGCTGCAGTACTACACCGACCTGTTGAAGACTGCCACGGAGACCGAGCGGTTGGAGATACAGAAGCAGATAAACGCACTTAACGACCTGAAGAAGAAATGGGATGAGACCCTTGATGACTTGAAGAAGCCGGAGGACATCTCACGGCTGAACACCATCCGCTCGTTGGACGATGCCATCAGCTACTACCAGACCAAACAGAAGAACGCCAGCGCATCAGAGATAGACGACATACAGCGTACGGTGCTGGAACTGGAGAAGAAGCGTGATGCCCTGAAGCAACTCGCACGCATCCCCGAAATGCAGGACGAGGTGGCGAAGCTCGACGGCATGGACGGCAAGACGCTGAAACTCGAACTGAAGACCATCGGGCTTGACGGCGTAAAGAAACGCATCAAGGAACTGCAGGATATGCTGGCCGACACGAAAAGTCCCATGGACGAGTCGCAGCGCAAGTCCATCAAGAAACTCATCAGCAGTTACGAGGACTACGAGAAACGCATCCGCAAAAGCAATGTCACGCTGGGCAAGTCGTGGAGTACAGTCAAAGGTGTGGGCAGTGGCATCACCTCGCTGACAGACGCACTGCAAGGCAACCGCGATGCATGGTCAACCATTACAGGCGTGGTTGATGCAGCCATACAGATATACGAGGGCATCAATGGCATCATCTCAATCATAGATGCCCTGACCGCAGCCACAGGCACCTCCAACACCGTAGTGGCTGCAAGCGGAGTGGCAGCCACCACAGCGGCGACCGCCAAGACAGCGGCAGCCCCCGAAGAGATAGCCGCATCCGTGGCGACGATGGCCGCCGTGAAAGCGGAGGCGATGGCGTACCGCGAGCTGGCCGCTTCGGAGTTTATGGCGGCACACGCCTACATACCGTTTGCCGGCGCGGGCATCGCAGCCGGATTTATAGACATGATGCAGGGGCTTGTGGCATCGGTGGCCGTGACGCCATTTGCCAACGGCGGTATCGTGTACGGCCCGACCTTGGCGCTGATGGGCGAGTACTCGGGCGCAAAAAACAACCCGGAGGTGATAGCGCCGCTGAACAAACTGAAGTCGCTTATCGGCAACAATGGCGGCGGAGGTGGCGGCATCTACGAGTTGAAGGTAAGAGGCAAAGACCTTGTGGCGGTGCTTGCCAACGAGACGCGGATCAACAGAAAGGGAACGAACATCAAGATATAAGGACGCTATGTATATACACGGACATTTCTACAACCAAAGAGAGGAGCGCATCGAGGTGCATATCCTGACGCATGGCGACCGCAGCAAGGAAATCACCATCGGTGAGGACGGCGGCGAGTTGTCGTTCACGGATGACCCGGTGGAACTGACAAGCGAGGTGAACGACACGTTCGACCACCTGCTCTGCCAACAGGCGACGGTGCGTCTGCTGACAAGAAACTTCGTCCCCGACTTCTTCTGTGCCTCATGCCGTGATGCAGTGGTAAATATCTACCGCGAGGGCAAATGCCTGTTTGCCGGTTTCATAGAACCGCAAGCCTACTCGCAGGGTTACAACGAGGAATATGACGAAGTGGAACTGAGCTGCATCGACGCGCTGACAGCCCTGCAGTATGCCAAGTATAGGGATGTGGGGTCGCTGGGCGTGCTATACAACGTGGTGAAAGCAGAGGCGGAGCAGCGCACGTTCCAGGCAATGCTGAAAGAGATACTGGGTGGCGTGACGGCGGAACTGGACATAGTGGGCGATGGCAAAGTGCAGTACCTCTACGATGGGAGCAAGGCGGTGGACGACCTGACTGGCAACCGCTACGGCATATTCGGGCAACTGACCATCAACGAACTGCTGTTTCTCGGTGACGAGGAGGACGATGTGTGGCAGCAGGACGAGGTGCTGGAGGAGATGCTGAAGTACTTGAACCTGCATATCGTGCAGGAGGGCTTTACCTTTTATATATATGCGTGGGAGACGGTGAAAGGCGAGCAGCGTATCTACTGGCGCGACCTCTTGAGTGGCGCAAGTGTAACCACAGCCCGGCAGACCATCGACATAGAGACGAAGGTGGTGACGGACACGGACACGACCATCAGCGTGGGCGAGGTGTACAACCGGCTGCTGCTGACGGCGAAGGTGGAGAGCATGGAGAGCGTGATAGAGAGTCCGCTGGACGACGACCTGCTGAAAAGTCCCTACAGCAACAAGCAGAAATACATGACCGAGTACAGCAGCGACGGCGAGGGAAAGACCGCCATCAAAGCCTTTGACGCGATGACGCACGGCAAGGAGACGGACTACAACGGCGGCTGCGTGACGGACTGGTATGTGCAGATGATGAACAACCCGGAGTGGCTGTTCCCGAAGAACGGCAGCGGCAACTTGATGGAGGAATACTGCAGCGAGGGACGCAACCAGCACGCCCTGCCCAACTTCCTGGCGAAGAACCAGGGCGCGGCCATCATGGCGCTGGGCAAGGTGGAGAAGAAGACCGACGGCAAGGACAACTCGCCCACCTCGAAAGTGGAAATGACGAACTACCTGGTGGTGAGCGTGAACGGGAACGGCGACGACAAGGAGGCGACCACCTTCCCCAACGAGGCATCGCTGAAGGCTGGCATACCACGAGCCGTGTATAACGGCAGTATGACGGGCGGCGTGTTCTCACCCACGGACGAGGAAACGACGAACTACATCGTGCTGAGCGGGAAGTTAGTGTTGAACCCGGTGATGAAACTGACGGACACGTACAAGAACATATACAGCTATACAGGAGGCCCATTCCAAGCCTTCTTCCCCGGTATCCAGCAGTGGAGCGGTGTGACGGTGCCGAGCCGGAACAATGGGGACGGAAGGTACTACACGCAGCAGTGGTGGAAAGCGGAGCAGCCGAACCAAGAGGTGAAATGGGCCACGGGGACGGAGCACGGATTCGTGCCGTTCACGGACACCGGTCCGCAGGAGTACGAGTTCAAGTACAGCGCCATCGGCGACGGCAGCGACCACATATCAAAGATAGGCGTGCTGGCGTGCATGCTTATCATCGGCGACAAGTGCGTGGTGGAGAAAGGCACGGAAGGACAGGTGACGGACTTCGAGTGGCGAAAATACAAGCCACTGGAGCAATGTCAGGACGAGGACGAGTACTACCAGCAGTGCTTCACCATCGGCTTTGACCCGAAGATAGGCGACAAGTTGGTGGGAACCAAGTTTGACCTGCAGAACAACGTGGGCTATGAACTGGGCATCGACGCGGAGGGCATAGCCATCCCGATAAAGAAGGGCGACAAGGTGAGCGGACGGGTGCAATTCAAGATACTAGGCCCGGTGAACACGCTGTGGGACGTGGTGACCAGACGGCACAAGACATGGTTCAGACGCACGAAATGGTACAGCACATCGATACCTCTGCTGGCGCACGTGAGCAGCATCATGGTGGAGCAGTTTGAGGTGAAGATATACAGCGACAACGGGCTGGTGAACAACACGGGCGACAACGACCTCATCTACATGAGCGACACGAAGGAGAGTTTCGTGAACGTGAAGGACGACCTGGAGATGAAAATCAACTCGGCGCTGACGGCAGCGGAGTGCCAGGCGCTGGACGTGACGGACAGCGTGAAGATGAGCACGCCGGTGAACACGCTGACGCAGGAAGGACTGCTGACCATATACGACCACAACCGGGAGGAGACGGCGAAGCCCGAGCAACTGTATGTGGACAGCTACTACCGGGAGTGGCATGCGCCAAGGGTGGTGATGACACAGAAGTTAGAGGACACGGACGGTGGCATCGTGAGCCTGTTTGCCCACTACCGCCACCCGATGATGGGGAAGACCTTCTTCGTGGAGGGCATCAGCCGTAACCTGGAGGAGGGATATGCAGAAATGACACTGAAAGAGATAGAGCAATGATAGACATCAAAGTAATCAAGAAACCGAAGAACGAGGGCAGCACCTCGGCGCTGCGGACGGGCGGCACGGCCTATGGCGGCATGGCGGTGAAGGAGGCGGCGCACGCAGCCAAGGCGGAAATCGCCGAACTGGCGAAGGAAGCCACCCACGCCAAGGAGAGCGACCACACGTTGGAAGCCGACCATGCGAAAGAGGCAGACCATGCCACCAATGCTGACGAGGCGAAGCACGCAATAGAAGCCGACCACGCCAAGGAGGCGGACAATGCTGACCAGTGGGACTACCGTGAGTTTGACGACTACCTGGACCAACCAGTAAGAAAGGAAGACGGCGTGGCGTTTGACAGCGTGACCTCGGACAGCATCCGCAGTGCCGGTCAGTTCGTGGACGGACTGCTTGGCGCGGGCTTCCAACTGTGGAAAGACGAGCAGGAACGCACACGGCTGACACTGGACAAACTGACCGTGCGGCAGACGATGAGCGTGATGGAACTGCTCATCGAGAAGGTGCGGAGCGTGGGTGGTCAGATTTGCGTGAGCGCGGCCAACGGCAAGATAAAGACCGTGGAGGAGCAGGGCGACTACTACCTTATCACCTTCGAGCAGGAGAACATGTTCGTACAGCACGACATGGTGCGCTGCCAGACCTTCACGGGCAAGGACATGCGGAGCTATTGGGTGGAAGTGGCTGACACGAGTACAGACGGCATCGTGGTGGCGAAGACCGAGTTTGAAACCTCGCAGCCCATGGAGGGCGACGAGTGCGTGCTGATGGGCAACACCGAGAATACCGACCGCCAGAACTTAGTACTCATCTCGGCGACGGAGGACGGACAGCCGAGGGTGGACGTGATGGACGGTGTGAAGGGCAAGACCTTTGACGGCTGTCTGCGGGCGAGGCTGGGCAACCTGGACGGCATCAGGGATGACCGCTTCCCGGCCAAGAACCAACCGAAGGGCAACGGCCTGTATGCCGACAACGCCTACCTGAAAGGCACTTTTGTGCTGGAGACGGGCGAGGATGTGAAGACGAGGTTCGAGATAACGGAGGGCAAGGTGCAGAGCGCCTTGGCAGGCGTGCGCAACGACTTCCTGAGCGAGAAAGGCTACCTGAACAACCCGACATTTGCGAGTGGTCTGGAGAAATGGAGCTCGGAGAACGAGACGGTGTTCTTCCTGGTGGGCAACCGATGGGTGTGGGCGAACAGCAACGTGCTGAGCAAGAAAGGCGACGGCGCAAGCGTGACGACGGACATGGGGCGCAAGGTGGTGAGGATACGCAACAAGTACATCGTGCAGAAGCACGGCAACCTGCGCTATGTGCCGACGTTCCCGACGAACGGCGAGGGGCAGAAGGAGGCATTGCCGGTATACCTGAGTTTCTTCTACCGCTGCGCCAAGGCGGGGACGCTGAAGATAGGTTTCGAGAACGTGGACAAGACAGGTTTTGCGGACTTCGACAGCATGGCAGTGTGCGAGGAAATTTCAACGACCGAGGGCTATGTGCAGTACACCTGCAACGGAGCGTGGAACGGTACGGGCGACTTCAAGTTGGCGTTTGACGGGGACATCTACCTGTATATGCTGGTGCTGAGCACAGACAAGATAGAGGCACTGACGTACAAGTACAAGACGCTGCTTGAGCAGAGCGAGACGCTGGTGAGGATAGCGGCGGAGAACTTTGATAAGGACGGTAAGGTGCTGGAGGGGTCGGAAATCATAACGACCTCAAAATACAACACCCTCATCTCGGAGCGGTTTGATGAGCACGGCTACCTGAAAAACACGGCAGGACTTGTGACTGCGACTGACTGGGAGGCATGGCTGGCCACCTACGGTGCGGACATGGAGAAGAAACTGGACATCGCGGCCTTTGCCGGGATGTTTGCCACGGCCGTGGAGGAGAACACGGACATCGTGAAGCGTGCGGAGGTGTCGGCCTTTGTGACCAAGAATGGGGACGGGAGGCTGGAGAGCGGCGTGAAAATCAGTGCCGACCAGATAACTCTGGACGGCACGGTGACAATGAACGAATACTTCAAGGTGAACGCAGACGGCAGCCTTGACGTGAGGTTCGCAAGGATGAAGGACGCGGAGGTGACGGGCGTCATCCATGCGAACCTGCTGTACTCGAGCACCAAGGTGAATGCGCCGAATAAATACCAGATAGACCCTGCGGCGGAGCCGTGCAACATGTTTTTCTGGGAATATGACGCGATAGAGGGCTCGTGGGACGCCACGGAAGCACCCTACTCGCACTGGATATACCTGCCGGACGCAACGGTGTATGACGGATTGGAGCTGAGCTTCTTCTGGGACAGACCATTGGGCAAGACGCTGAAGTACCTGTATGTGTCTGCCATCAACGGGCAGAAGATAATATTCGAGGACAGTCCCTACTACCTGATGAAGACATCGGACGGAAACACCATCGACGTGAGGCGGTTCGGGGGATGCAGCAAGAGCGACAGCCGCATATACTGCCTCTGGAACACCTACACGACACTGAAGGCGATAGCCGGGAACTGGTATATCATAGCAGGAGCAACAAACGAGGAATGAGATATGAGAAAGATAGACTTTAAGTAACTGAACAGAATTAAGCGACATGTTTAGAGAAGTTTATCCGCAACCCC
>ERZ808274.233-NODE-233-length-32170-cov-3.303410_pt1 | contig 32170 bp, 23 predicted proteins | sample MGYA00521277_ERZ808274 | MGnify/ENA primary metagenome ERZ808274 (study PRJEB31516, sample SAMN03275597) | gut metagenome | biome: mammalia-associated habitat; material: feces | host: Papio cynocephalus | place: Kenya | collected 2012-07-28 ... | reverse complement strand
AAAAATGACACATTCGTTGTTTGCGACATCGTCAAAGCGGTGTTTTGCAACCAATAATATAAGGTGCCGCCCAAAACTCCTGTTAAAGCTAACAATAGCTCATCTTTCAGGCTTTTTGCCCACAAATGTTTGAAGGACATTGCTAATAGCAGTATCCAGGCTCCCAAAAAGCGGAAGAAGAATGTGCCGGGTGTTGACACGCCACTTGATTCCAGCACCTTTGTAGCCGAAAATGTGGAGCCCCAAACAGCTACAATCATTACTGCCAGAATGTAATATCTGACATTGGTATTTGTATGAATAAGTTGTTTCACTGCGGTTTTAGATTTGTCTGGTGCTTCAAAAAAGCACCAAATTCCAAGTTCATCGTGTTATGTAGTCATTCTAAGCTGTCAGTTTGCGGCTCAGGTAGCGAACGGGATACCATGATGTGAGGAAAGACACAGCAATAACTGTGACAAAGATGAGGACGATGTCAAGCCATTGAATGCTTACGGGATAGGCATCGACTATGAACGTTCCTGATTCTTCTCCCAATTTGAGTATTCCATATTGCTGCTGTAGCCAGCATAACAGGAGCCCGATGCCAATTCCACAGATGACGCCTACCAATGATATGAGCCTGCCTTCGTAGAGGAATATCCGCTCAATGGTTCGGTTGTCTGCACCTAAGTTACGTAGCGTGCGGATATCTTTCTGCTTGTCGATGATCAGCATTGACAACGAGCCTATGATGTTGAAACAGGCCACGAACAGGATGAAAGTCAGAAAAAGGTATGACATGTATTTCTCTACTTTCATAATGCGGAAGACATCTTCCTGCTGTTCGTAACGATCTGCAACGCGATATTTGTTCCCTGCAATTTGCTGAAGACGCTTTTTTACCGAATTGATGTCGGCTTCCGGCTTGAGCTTCAGAAGTAAGGAGCTTAGTTGTCCTTGCTTGTCAAACATCTTTTGGGCAAATGCCAAAGACGTGAGCAAGTATTCCTGGTCGTATTTCTTTTGGTTTACGGAGAAGACAACACCGGCAGAGTTCAGTTCGTCCTGATTGAAATTTGCAGAGGGATCCATCATGTCAATTCTTGCACCGCGTTTGGGAGTGAATACTTCCAAAGGGTCGGTAAAGTCGGCCGACATGTTCAGATACAAGGCCAGACGGATGCCGGGAATGCCGTATTGCAGCACATCGGCGTGAAGAGCGAAGTGCCCGTTCCCGTATAAGATGGATTGGATATCTGTACATTCGGCAAAGTTGTCTTCTACTCCCATGAGCGTAATCATGGCCTGTTTGCCATTGTATTGTACCATGGCTGCGTCTTCCAATGCTCCACATGCAACTTCGATATCTGCATCTTTCCTGATTTTGCCTATCAAGGCATCGGACTGGTTGAAGGTCTTGCCTTTTTGGGGCACAACCTTTAAGTCGGGGTCGAAGTTGGTGAAGCATGATGCTACAAGGTCTTGGAAGCCATTGAACACTGACAGCGTGCATACCAAAGCCATGGATGCCACAGCCACGCCCAATACCGAAATGAGCGATATGACATTAATAGCTGTATGGCTCTTCTTGGCGAAGAGGTAACGCCGGGCAATATAGAACGGAAAGTTCAAGAACTTATTTCTTTAATAATTCGTCGATATGTTCCATGTAATCGAGTGTATCATCCACGAAGAAACGTAATTCGGGAATAATCCTGAGCTGATAACGAAGGCGTTGCCCCAGGTCGTATCTTACGGTGCGCCCGTTGGCGGCAATGTTGTCGACGATGCCTTTGGCCTTGTCTGACGGGAATACGCTTAGATATACGTTGCAATAGCTTAAGTCGGGCGATACCCTGCAATTGCTTACAGAGACCATTACTCCATGCATTGCTTTAGTTTGCAGGAGGAACAGCTCGCTCAGCTCTTTCTGTATGAGGCGTCCTATCTTGTTCTGACGTGTTTTTTCCATATCTGGTTATCTATTGTACTTTGCAGCCCGGCTTTACTGTGCGGTCTGTGGTCATTACACTGAGGTTGCCGTCTGCGTTGAGTGCACTTAGAATCATTCCCTGGCTCGTGATTTTGCCAAATTTGCGTGGAGCCAGATTGGCGATGAAGCATACTTGTTTGCCTATCAGTTCTTCAGGCTTGTAGTGCAGAGCCAACCCGCTTATTATGGTGCGTTCGCCCATACCGTCGTCTATGGTGAATTGCAGTAGCTTGTCTTTCTTGGCCACTTTGGCGCAGTCTTTTACTGTGCCCACCCGGATGTCCAGTTTGGCAAAGTCATCAATGTTTATATCGGGAGCCACAGCTTCAGGCTTGAAGTTTTCCATTTCATTGGCAATCTTCATGTCATGAAGCTTTTTCACTTGTGCTTCAACAACATCGTCTTCAATCTTTTCAAACAGCAGTGAAGGTTCGCCCAGTTGCATCCCTGCTTTAAGGATATCTGTGCGGCCCAGGTCGTTCCATACACATTTGTCGAGTCCTATCATGGCGCGTAGGCGTTGGCTGCTAAAAGGCAGGAAAGGCTCAAATGCAATTGAAAGATTGGCTACAAGCTGCAAACTGAGGTAGAGAATAGTCTTTACACGCTCCGGATTGTCCTTTACGATAGCCCAGGGCTCGCTTTCAGCCAGGTATTTGTTGCCTATGCGTGCGAGTTCCATGGCTTCTTTTTGTGCTTCGCGGAAATGGAATGTATCAAGGAGCTGCTCAACGCGGTTCTTTACATCTGTAAACTCTGCAATCATTGCCTTGTCTCCACTGGTCCATTCGCCGGGCTGTGGAACAATGCTTTGGTAATACTTCCTGGTGAGTTGCAGAGCCCTGTTGACAAAGTTTCCGTAGACAGCCACCAGTTCATTGTTGTTGCGTGCCTGGAAGTCTTTCCACGTGAAGTTATTGTCTTTTGTTTCCGGAGCATTTGCAGTGAGCACGTAGCGCAGAATATCTTGTTTGCCGGGAAAGTCCTTGTTGTATTCATGCAGCCATACAGCCCAATTGCGTGATGTTGATATCTTATTGTCTTCAAGATTTAGGAACTCATTGGCCGGAACGTTGTCGGGAAGTATATAGCTTCCTTCAGCTTTCAGCATGGTTGGGAACACGATGCAGTGGAACACGATGTTGTCTTTGCCGATGAAGTGTACCAGTCGTGTGGACTTATCTTTCCACCATGTTTCCCAGTCATCGGGGCGCAAGTCTATGGTGTTGCTGATATAACCTATGGGTGCGTCAAACCAAACATAAAGTACTTTGCCTTCTGCACCCTCGACCGGAACGGGAATACCCCAATCCAAGTCGCGGCTCACTGCGCGGGGTTGCAAACCTGTGTCCAGCCAGCTCTTGCATTTTCCATAGACATTGCTGCGCCACTCCTTATGGTCTTTCAGTATCCACTCTTCGAGCCAAGGCTGATATTTGTCCAATGGCAGATACCAATGCTTGGTCTTTTTCAGTACTGGTGTGCTGCCGCTCACTGTGCTATGCGGGTTAATCAGCTCTGTGGGGCTTAGGGCAGAACCGCAATGCTCGCACTGATCGCCATATGCGCCTTGTGCATGGCAGTGGGGGCATTCGCCCACAATGTAGCGGTCGGCCAGGAATGTTTGGGCTTCTTCATCGTAGTATTGTTCGCTTTCCTTTTCCAGAAATACGCCTTTGTCGTATAGTGTTCTGAAGAAATTGGAAGCCACACGGCTGTGTGTCTTTGAAGTTGTCCGGCCGTAAATGTCGAAGCTGATGCCAAACTGTTCAAAGCTTTCTTTGATGAGCTTGTGGTATCTGTCGACTATATCTTGGGGACTGCAGCCTTCCTTACGTGCCCTGATGGTAACCGGAACGCCATGTTCGTCAGAGCCGCATATGAACAGTACCGGCTCTCCTTTCAGGCGCAAGTAGCGCACGTATATGTCGGATGGCACATAGACACCGGCCAGATGTCCTATGTGAATGCCGCCGTTTGCATAGGGCAGTGCGGCAGTAACCAATGTGCGTTTGAACTTCTTATCTGTCATTGTCTCGTGTTTTCTGGCTTTTAATGGTTGATTTCCTCTATCACTTGTTCCGGAGTGAGGCTCTTTTGCTCTCCTGTCTGCATGTTCTTAAGCGACACAAGTCCGGATGCAATCTCGTTTTCTCCAACCAGAGCTACGTAGTTAGCTCCTACTGCGTTGGCATAGCTCATTTGCTTCTTCATCTTGACACTGTCGGGATAGACTTCCGTACGTATGCCTGCTTTGCGCATGCTTGCAGCCAGCTTTATGCAATGTGCGGCCTCTTTGTCTCCGAAGTTGATGAACAACAGCTGTACACCACTGGTGGTCTCTTCCGGGTAGAGGTCCAGTTGGTTCAGTACATCAAATATCCTGTCGGCACCGAAGGAGATGCCTACGCCGCTTAGACCCGGCATCCCGAAGATTCCCGTAAGGTTGTCATAGCGGCCTCCACCTGTAATGCTGCCTATGACTGCATCGAGGGCTTTCACTTCGAAAATGCAACCTGTGTAGTAGTTGAGCCCGCGTGCCAATGTCAGGTCAAACTCCATCTGATTCCTTAGCCCCAGGCTTTCCAGTGCTTGCAGTACGAAGGTGCATTCTTCGATACCTTTCTTGCCTGTTTCGCTGTTTTCCAGCATTTTGCTGATGGCAGCGAGTCGCGATTGATTGTCACCTTTGATGTCAAACAGCGGCTGCAGTTTGTCGATGGCTTCGGCTTTGAGGCCGTCGGCAGCCAGTTCTTCACGTACTTTGTCTACACCTATCTTGTCGAGCTTATCTATTGCTACGGTGATGTCGACTATCTTGTCGGGGCATCCTATATACTCTGCGACCCCTGTAAGTATCTTGCGGTTGTTAATCTTTATGCAGGTTCTGATGCCGAAACGTGCGAATACTTCGTCTACGATTTGCATCAGTTCCACCTCGTTCCACAATGAGTTTGAGCCTACCACATCGGCGTCGCATTGGTAGAACTCACGATAGCGTCCTTTCTGGGGCCTGTCAGCTCGCCATACGGGCTGTATCTGGTAGCGTTTAAATGGCATTTGTAGCTCGTCATGATGCTGCACAACGAACCTTGCAAATGGTACGGTAAGGTCATAACGGAGTCCCTTTTCGCACAGGCGGGGAGCCAGTTGGTTGGCCGTGAGTCCCTGCCATTCGTCCGTGGTGACCGGCTGCTTGAAGTCACCGGAGTTTAATATCTTGAACAGAAGTTTGTCGCCTTCTTCACCGTATTTTCCCATCAGTGTGGATAAGTTCTCCATGGCCGGAGTCTCTATCTGGCGGAATCCGTACATGGCAAATACGCTGCGTATGGTGTCGAATATGTAATTGCGCTTTGCCATTTCCATGGGCGAAAAGTCGCGTGTCCCTTTGGGTATGTTGGGTTTTGCTGCCATTGTCATCAATTCTTGTGTCGGTTTGTAGACTGCATTCCGGTGCGTACGGTCTTCACTATTGCATAGATGAATCCCAGCACCATCAATATCAGTGCGGCATAGGCCACTGTCTCCGTTGCCTTGACGCTTGCGGGTCTGAAGGTCATGCATATCTTGTGTTTGCCTGCGGGCACGTAGGCTGCACGCAGCACATAGTCGGCTCTTCCCAGCTCCAGCGGCTTGCCGTCGATGGTGGCCTGCCATCCCGGATAGTAGATTTCCGAGAATATGGCTATGCCTCCTGTGGCCGATGTGGTTTCGTAGTGCAGTTCGTCGGCTTCATATTTCACCAGTTTGATGGTGCTTGTGCTGTCGCAGGCATCGTTGCCGGCCTTTGCCAGTGTTGCCTGATAGCGGGTATCGGCTACAGCTGTGGTGCGTGGGTCAATTTGTTTTAGTGCATTGAGCTCTTCGTTGGGTGTCTTCACAAACTGTATTTTGTCCACAAACCAGGCATTGCCATAGGCGGCCGTATTGGTGAATGCGGCTTCCTGTCCGTTGCCCACAGGGAAGATGAAGTATTTACAGTTGAGCATGTTGAGCACGGGCGACACTTTGCTGAAGTTGATTTCTGCGATACTCTTGTGTGCTCCCACCTCATTGGATATGCGTTGTATCTCGGGAGCGATGCATGAGTTGATAAGGTCTTGGTAGCGTCCCAGCTTGGCCGGGTGGTAGCCTCCTATGCTTTTGTGGTAGTAGGCTGTTTCGTTTTCATTGAAGGTGTTGCGCGCCAGGTTCAGCACTCTGTAGTCAAGGCTCTTGTCGCGCAGTATCATTTCGTCGGCTGCTGTCTTGGCAAAGCTTTGCTCGTTGTGCTGTTCTTCCACAAAGTTGTTATCGTTCAGATAGCGTTTGTTCACGCTATACATGTCAATGATGCAGAGGGCTGCGAGTGCGATGGTCATGGGCACGGCTTTCAGTTTCTTATACCGGTAGGCCAGAAGCAGCACAAAGCCGGTCAGGACCACTGCGAAGCTCCGCCATGCATCGGCCACGAAGATGGTTTTTCTCATTTCGCTCAGGTTGGCCATGATGGCGTCTCCCACTGCGGGGTTGGCGGCAAAGGCCATTCCCAGCTGTGTCTTCTCGTTGGCTGATATGTAGGAGGGGAAGAACAGTGTAGGCATCAATGCGAACAGCAGTGCCATGCCTCCGGTCAGGGCGAAGCTCACGTAGAGGTATTTGGCCTTGCGTTTGAGCAGTTCGGGTTCCTGAATCACCTTGGCCAGTCCCATGATGGCGAGCAGCGGAATGGTGAATTCGGCTATGACGAGTATGGAGGCTACAGTGCGGAACTTATTATAATAAGGTATATAGTCTATGAAGAAGTCGGTCAGAGCCGGGAAGTTGTGTCCCCACGAGAGCATGATGCTGAGCACTGTTGCCGCGAGGAGGCTCCATTTTATCGGCCCTTTGACGATGAAGAGGCTCAGGAAGAAGAGCATCAGTATGCAGGCTCCCACGTAGACGGGTCCTGATGTTCCGGGCTGGTTGCCCCAGTATTGTCCTATCTGCTGGTATATCTGTGCATATTGCGGGTCGGCTTTTTCCATGGCTTTGTCGTTGCTTGCCAGTGGCACCGATGCCCCTCCTTTGGCGTTGGGCACCAGCAGTGTCCATGTTTCTCCTATGCCATAGCTCCATTGTGTTATGTAGTCTTTGCTCAAGCCGTTCTTTTTCGGTGTTGCCGCTGACTCGATAGAGGCTGTTCCGCGCATGGTTTCCTTGCTGTATTCATATGTATGGTAGAGGCTGGGAAGATTGGCGGCGAGAGCTATGATGCAGGCTGCTGCAAATGTGGCTGTGGCTTTTGCGAAGCGCGGCAGTGTGTGTTCTTTGACGGCTTGCACCAGATATCCGATGATCATCAGCAACATGACGAAGCCGAAGTAGTAGGTCATCTGCAGGTGGTTTGACAGTATCTGGAAGGCCATGAACAGGGCTGTCACGAGGCCGCCCCACAGGTATTTGCCGCGATAGCACAGTATCATGCCGGCTATTGTGGGTGGTATGAAGGCCAGTGTCATCACTTTCCATATGTGTCCGGCTGCGATGATGATGAAGAAGTATGACGAGAAGGCCCATGCTATTGCGCCTAATGCCGAGAGCCAGGGTCTATAGCGCAGCACTCGCATTAAGACATAGAAGCCGGTGAGAAGTATAAAGACATACATCAAAGCTCCGCCGAGTCCCAGCTCGTAGGCACTACGCAGCCAGCTCAGCGCTGTGCGGGAGCTGTAGGTGGGTGTTATCTGGAATGTAGGCATTCCTCCGAAGATGGCGTTGGTCCAACGTGTGATTTCGCCTGTCTTTTCCTGGTGGCGTGCTATCTCCTGTCCCAGGCCTATGCCTGCTGTGTTGTCGCTGCCCGAGAGCACGAGTCCCTGTGTGGCCGGTGTGATGAAGTAGGCCAGTGACAGCAGCAGGAAGAACAGCAGGGCGGCCACATCGGGGCCTATTTGTTTGAATAATCTGTTCATGTGACTGATGGTATGTTGCTTGGATGGTTCTATCCGGTGTTAGTAACGATAGGTTTCTGCCTTGAACGGGCCTTCTTTGTCTACACCTATGTAGTCGGCCTGTGCCTGTGTGAGTTGGGTGAGGTGTACACCTACGCTCTTGAGATGTAGCCGAGCCACTTCTTCATCCAGCTTCTTCGGCAGTACATATACGCCGGTTTCGTAGTGGTTGGTGTATAGTTCTATCTGGGCCAAAGTCTGGTTAGTGAAGGAGTTGCTCATAACGAAACTGGGGTGACCTGTGGCACATCCGAGGTTGACAAGCCTACCGTCTGCAAGTACTGTTATGTGGTGGCCGTCGGCAAAGAGGTAGCTGTCTACTTGTGGCTTTATGGCTGTTCTCACCACGCCTTCTGCCTTGTGGAGCCTTTCAACCTGTATTTCTCCGTCGAAGTGACCTATATTGCACACGATGGCTTCATCGGGCATTTGCTGCATGTGTTCCAGGGTGATGACGTCTATGTTGCCTGTGGCTGTCACGAAGATGTTGCCGCGTGGGGCTGCTTCGTCCATAGTGACCACTTCGTAGCCTTCCATGGCTGCCTGCAGTGCGCATATGGGGTCTATCTCTGTGATGAGCACGCGTGCACCGCTATTGCGCAGGCTTTGTGCGCAGCCTTTGCCTACATCGCCGTATCCGCATACTACACATACCTTGCCGGCAATCATGACATCGGTGGCTCTGCGGATGCCGTCCAGCAGTGATTCTCTGCAACCGTAGAGGTTGTCGAATTTGCTTTTGGTCACTGAGTCGTTTACATTGAAGGCGGGGAAAAGCAGCTCTCCGTGTTTCTGCATGTGGTAGAGGCGGTGCACGCCTGTGGGGGGTTCTTCGCTCACGCCTTTCATGCCTTGGGCTGTGGTGTGCCATCTGTCGGGCTGTGCCTTGAGCACTTTTTTGAGCATGTCCTTGAGGGCTGCCTCGTCGTCGCTGCCCGATGGTGTGTCGAGCACTGCGGGGTTGTTTTCGGCTTTTACGCCGAGGTGTATCATGAGTGTGGCGTCGCCGCCGTCGTCAACTATCATGTTGGGCAGCTGTCCGTCGGGGAAGTTCATGGCCTGTAGGGCACACCACCAGTATTCTTCCTGTGTTTCGCCTTTCCATGCAAATACGGGGATGCCTTGTGCGGCTATGGCTGCTGCGGCATGGTCTTGGGTGGAATAGATGTTGCATGAGCTCCATCTTACCTCTGCACCAAGTGCCACGAGGGTTCTGATCAGCACGGCTGTCTGTATGGTCATGTGCAGTGAGCCCATGATGCGTGCGCCTTTCAGGGGCTGTGTGCCGGCATATTTCTCTCGGAGGGCCATGAGTCCCGGCATTTCATGTTCGGCGATGCGTATTTCCTGCCGTCCGAACTCGGCGAGCCCTATGTCGGCCACTTTGTACGGCTCATTGCTGAATAGTTGTTTTTCCATTTGTTTTGCGTGTTACCTTATTTGACTGCAAAGATAGCTCAATTCGCTGAAAGGAGCAACACTGTGCTGCTCCTAAATGCCTGTCTGTCCGCATCCGCGGCTTCAGGCCGGCAGATATACGGGCGAGTTGCGCGGGCCTTCTTTCTTGAGGACGCCGGTGTCGGTGAAATGTTTCAGCCATTTGCGGGCTGTGCTTCCAAGGAGCCCGAACTCTGTCTCCATGGTGCGCCGCGTCAGGCTCCGGTGGGTGGAGAGGTAGGTGTGTATCTTTTCCAGCAGTTCAGCTTCGGTATAGGCCTTCGAGCGGTGCGGGGTGTTGTCGCGCTCAAAGCTGGTTGCGTGTTTCATTTCGCGCAGGAGTGAGGCTTCGGGCCGAAACTTTATGCCGCTCACCTGCACATGGTTGCCCTTCACCTGTTCTATGGTGAGGCCTTCGGGCATTTGGGCTTCTACGGCAAGGGAAAAGTAACCTATCTCGGGAATGTAGAACCTGTTGCCGCTCGTCAGTTCGCATACCAGGCAGTCGCGCAAGGCAGAGAGGGCTGCTTTCACGTCGCCCTTGGTCAGCGAGCAGCGGCCTTGTATATAGCCGGCCAGCTGATCGGCGGTCATGGGGCTGTGGTCTGTGATGCCTACATACTTGCGTTCTTCGCCCTTGCCTTCAGAGTTGTGAATGGAGCGTATGTCATATTTGATGCTCATGTGATAGATGTTTTATATTCAGATGCCAAAGATACAAAATTATTGTGTATACTGCAAATCGGCTGCATTCTGCCTTTTTGCGGGTCTTGGTGTGGTGCTTCTGCTGCCTGATGGTGCGGCTTCGGCCTTTGGGAAGCCTCAAGCCTGATGTCTCAAAGCCTTGATTTTGCGACGTGCTCCGGCCGAAGCACATGCGTACCTCGGCCGAAGCACATGCGTACCTCGGCCGAAGCACGTGTGTATCTCGGCCGGAGCACGTGTGTACCTCGGCCGGAGTGCATGTGTACCTCGGCCGGAGTGCATGTGTACCTCGGCCGAAGCACGATGACGGGCGTGGCTCTTTGCTGCCTGCGGTGCAAGGCTTTCGGGGTGATGTGGGGCGGCTTTGCAGGTGGTGCCGTGCTGCTTTCAAGTGGGCGAAGCGGCTTGGTCGTACCTGCGCTATGGCAATAAATAACGGCCGCATTTCGCAATGTGACCGTCCAGTGAGTAAATGATTATTTTTAAATCAAATTTCAGTATGACCGATTTAATTCTTCAGGTAGTAGCTGACACTGGTGACCACACGCACTTTCTTTATCCATGGTGTGTTGTTGTCACGGTTTTCGATGCTGAAATAGCCCTGACTGGCTTTTCTTATCTTGCCGAGCTTGCTGCCCGAGTCTTTGGCGAACTTTTCTGCGGCTTCGCGGGCATTCTTGGTCGATGCCTCAATCATGGCCGGCTTAATCTTGTCAAGTCCGGTATATTCGTAGGTGAGCTGGTTGGCATCATAGTCGTTGTTGACGATGGAGATGCCCTCACGTATGAGCTCGGGTATGCGGTAGGTGAGCTCACGAACTGTCTTTACCTTTTTGGTCGACACTGTGATGCACATCTGTATCATGTAACGTGTCTTGATGTTGTCGGGCTTGTAGTCGGTGGCGTTGTAGTCGGTCACGCGGGGTGCCGAGCTGGCAATGTCTTCGGGAGCTATGCCTGCTTTGGTGAGGAAGCTGATGATTTTGTGCTTGGCTTCGTCGGCATTGACATAGAGCATGTCCAGGTCGTTGCCGAAAGCCTTGTAGCTGATGGGCCACGTTGCCTTGTCGGCATTGACGATACGTTCGGAAAATCCGCGCACATCTACACTGCGGTCGCGCTCTGCCATTGAGTCAAAGCCTTCATAAACCAGCAGGCCGGCAAGCAGCAGGCCCACGGCAAGTATGATGGATTCTGTCCTGAGATTTTTCATGACTTGTATGGCTTAATTGTCGCAAAGATACGCTTTCTTTTCATTCAAGTCAAGTTTTGGAATAAAAAATCCGTGGCTTTTCAATTATTTTTATACTTTTGTATGCGTAAAACCGAGAGTGACAATGAATAGCGGCTTCCGAATCTTTGATTGGCTCTATGTGTGTCTGCTGAAGGCCGTGCGGCCTTGCGACAGGCAGGGTTCGCCCGTCAGGCACCGTCGCCGCAAGATGCGCAACGAAGTGCTCGGCTACTACAGGGAGCATCCCACCTCGGACACCACCCTGCAGAGTGCTCTGGACTATCTGAGGAAAAGGCCTGATGCCGTGTTCTTTCCCGACAGGTTCCGTGACAAGTATGACTATCGTGCCACAACGATACACTACGACCAGGAGGGCACACCCTACTGGCCGATGGCAGCAGACAAGCGTCTCTACTTCCTGCCCGACACGCACCGGACGGTGCAGAGAGCCGTTACGTGCATGCGAATGGAGCAGGATGCCGATTCGCCCCACCGTTTTCTGGTGCCCGGATTCGACGTGGACGAAAACGACATCATTGCCGACGTGGGCTGTGCCGAAGGACTCTTCTCGCTGATGTGCGTAGACAGGGTGAAACGCATCTACCTCTTTGAAAGCGACCCTGTGTGGATAAACATCCACTGCAAAACCTTCGGTATATGGCTGGACAAGGTGAAAATAGTGTCACAACCCCTGTCCGACCATGACGGGGATGGCTGCATGCGCCTCGACACCTACTTCAGAAAAGAAGGCGTAGTGCCCACCTTTGTCAAGCTCGATGTGGAAGGCCGAGAGTCAGAGATGCTCGAAAGCCTCTCTGGGCTGCTCGACGAGGGCCACCCCATGAAGATAGCGGCATGCACCTACCACCGGCAGGAAGAATACGAAGAGCTGCAACGCTACGCACAGGGTCGTGGCTACAGAAGCTGCCACAGCAAAGGGTGGATGCTCTTCGGCCTATACGACAGACCCCATCCTCCCTATTTTCGCAGGGGCATCATCAGGATATGGGCCAATGAAAAAAAGGAATAACCAACCATCAACATGCAGGAACAGAAAAACATTGCCGTGATATTTGCAGGAGGAAGCGGGCGCAGGATGAACTCCGGTGCGCGGCCCAAGCAGTTTCTGGAACTACACGGCAAACCCATCATTATATATACACTCGAGCTCTTCGACAGCCATCCTGAGATCGACGCTGTCTATATAGCGTGCATCGAAGAGTGGATACCTTATCTGCAAAAACTCACCGAACGCTACGGCCTAAGCAAGATAGCAGCTATCGTGCCCGGCGGACCCACAGGGCAAGACAGCATATACAACGGCTTGAGAGCCGCGGCTGCAACCAACAGCCCCGAGGATACCATCGTGCTGATACACGACGGAGTGCGTCCCCTCATCAATGCCGAAGTCATCAGCAGCAACATATCCACGGCACGGGCCAAAGGCTCCTGCATCACCTGCGTGCCGGCCATCGAAACCTTCGTTGTACGCAACGCAGAGGGCAACTACAACATACCTTCGCGTGCGGATTCGCTCATCGCACGTGCACCTCAGACATTTCGCCTTGCCCACATCCTACAGGCCCACGAGCAAGCCCGGCGGGAGGGCCGCCACGACTATATCGACTCGTTGACCCTCATGTCGCATTACGGAGCCCCCATAAGTACCATATTGGGACCCACGGAGAACATCAAAATCACCACACCTACCGACTATTTCATCTTCAAGGCCATCGTAGAGGCCCGCGAGAACTCCAGCATATTCGGCATATAATCCCCTTGACGCAGCATCAACATCCCAAGAAATATACACCAAGCATTTAGAAATGAATAAAAGAATCCTGTGCAGTCTCCTAACAACCCTGATAAGCGTGGGTTGCCTTTTGGCCGCAACAACCAAAGTTCCTCGTGTAGAAATAGGCCGCATGACGGTAGAGTATGAAACAGCACCCCTGGGCCTTGACATGCAGCATCCACGCTTCAGCTGGCAGATGAAGGCAGCACAAGGCCAACGTGCATGCCGACAGACAGCCTATCGCATCCATGTTACCGACGATAAAGGCACACCCGTGTGGGATACAGGCCGCCGCAAAGGCTCCGCGTTTATCAACATAGCCTATGACGGACAGCCGCTGAAACCATCGACCCTTTATACATGGACACTCACGGTGTGGAACAACAAAGGCTCCAAACATGAGAAATCGTCAACCTTTGAAACCGGCCTGATGAGCAGCGATGCCCTATATGCAGGGTGGTCGGGTGCACAGTGGATAGGCGGAGATGACAACAGCCGGGTGCTCTATGCCCCATATCTGAGTGTCTTCAGATTAGGCTGCACGGTGCAGCTCGACGCAGCTTCAGGCACCGAACGTGCAGGACTGGTATATGGAGCTAACGAGGAACGTATGGCCGATGCCAACAAGAACCTCTATCACATGCAACGGGGCTACAACGAAAACTATTGTGAGGCAGAGCTCGACATTCGCGGGGTCAAAACCGGAAAAGAGGCACACCTCAATGTCTACCGTGTGGGCTACCATCCCTCAGATGATGCAGACAAACCCCTGGCAAGTCTCACGATTCCCGCACGGCTGCTCAACAAAGACAACTGCTATGAGCCTCACAAGATAAGCCTGTCATCGGTAACCGGAACAACCGTGTTTGCCTTCGACGGGCACGAAATAGGCACAGCGCAGCTCAACCCCATGGGCAACAGCGGCGACTTTATCTCTTTTCCCGCATTGTGTGATATAGGCTTCCATCTCAGAGAACGGCAAAAGGCCGTGTTCTCGGATGTAGAGATACGCAACTATCGTTCGCCATCCAACGAGCTGGCATCCTACAGGGAGAAGACCACCTATTCAGGGGGTGACAAAGGCCTGCTGCATACTTTCGACCCCAGCAGAAACACCATGACCATGCTTCGCACCGAGTTTTCTGCCAAAAATGACATAGCACGCGCACGGCTCTATGTCACTGCACGCGGCATATACGACATATACATGAACGGGAAGCGGGTCAACGCGGACTTCTTCAACCCGGGGCTGACACAATACAACAGGACACATCTGTATCAGACCTTCGATGTCACGCCATTCATCACCTCGGGCCGCAATGCCCTGGGTGCCGTTCTGTCGGAAGGATGGTGGAGCGGCGGCATCACCTATACCCCCGAAAACTGGAACATGTTTGGCGACCGTCAGTCATTGCTCACCAAACTCGTCATCACCTATAAGGACGGACGCGAGCAAACCATTGCCAGCCGTCCCGAAGACTGGAGCTATTCTGTTGACGGGCCTTTGGTATATGGCAGCTTCTTCCAAGGCGAAGTCTATGATGCACGCCGCGAGGCTGCCTGTCGGGGATGGGCAGAGCCGGGCTTCGACGACACGGCATGGAAACCGGCTAAAAGCATCGGCCTCGAAGGCAATGTGGCCACCGTGGGACTGCAGGCCGATTATTCGCACATGAAGCTGTTGTCACAAAACGGACTGAAAGTGGCGGCCATCGACACACTGACGGCAGTGGGCATGGACGAAGTAAAGCCGCATCTCTATGTCTATGATATGGGACAAAACATGGCAGCTGTGCCGAGGCTTCGCTTCTCGGGACTGAAACCGGGCACTGTGGTGCGCATCCGTTTTGCCGAAGTAAAGTATCCCTCATTGCCCGCCTATGCCGGCAACGAGGGCATGATAATGCTCGAGAACATCCGTTCTGCACGTTCGCAAGACATCTATATAGCCAAAGGAGGTGACGAGGAATTCCTGCCACGCTTCACCTTCCACGGATTCCGCTACATGGAAATATCCGGACTTGACGCACCGCTGCCACTCGACAAGGTGCAGGCAGTGGCTCTCTCGTCGCTCACATCCATGACGGCCGGCTATCACACCTCCAATGACAAAGTGAACCGTTTGTGGGAAAACATCCAATGGTCTGCACGCTCCAACTTCCTTTCTATCCCTACAGATTGCCCGCAACGCAACGAACGTTTGGGTTGGGCCGGCGACATCTCGGTATTCTCTCGCACGGCAACCTACCTCGCACATGTACCGGCCTTCTTGAGAAGTTACCTGCGTTCTATGCGCGATATACAGCCGGCCGACGGACGTTTCCCTGACATCGCACCTTTGGGTGGAGGTTTCGGTGGCCTGCTTTGGGGTAGTGCCGGCATCACGGTGCCCTGGGAATGCTTCCGGCAATATGCTGACACGGCACTGCTGGCCGAACACTATCCGGCTATGAAACGCTACATTTCGTATATACGTGACCATTATATCGACAAGGCAACCGGCATCATCGTGCAGATGCACCAGGGAGGAGATCTGGGCGATTGGTTGAGCCTGGAGTATGACAGATGCGACAAATCACTGCTTTGGGAGTGCTATTTCATCTACGATCTCGACTTGATGGCACGCATGGCATCCGTGTTGGGATTCAAGGAAGACGCGCAAGAGTATGCCCGTCTGGCAGGAGAACGCCGTGCATTCTTTAAACGCACATATCTGCAGCCCGGCACATTGAAGACTGTATTCTCGGACTTTGTGCCCGAAAGAAAGGGACAGCTCGTTGACATACAAACGTCATATGTGCTTCCACTGGCTTTTGGCATTGTCGACAATGCAGATGCAAAGGTACTTGCAAAGCACCTGGCCGCAACTGTCACCCGTGCAAACAAGACCGACCAAGGCCACACCTGTGAACCCTACAGCCTTATGACCGGCTTCATCGGAACTGCATGGATTAACCGTACACTCTCGGACAATGGACATTCCGACCTGGCTTACCGCTTGCTTCAGCAAACGTCATATCCATCGTGGCTCTATTCGGTAGAGCAGGGTGCAACCACTATATGGGAACGCCTCAACTCGTACACACATACCGATGGATTCGGCGGCAATAACAGCATGAACTCCTTTAATCATTACAGCTTCGGTGCCGTAGGTTCGTGGATGATCAACTATTCCGCAGGCATCGAAAGCGAACCCGATTCACCGGGAATGGCTCACTTTATATTGCGTCCACAGACAGACCCCACCGGGCAGATAACGAATGTCGACGGATATGTCAGTGCTTTGGCCGGTGACATACGCAGCAGCTGGAAGACAGTAAACGGCATAGCAGAGTATCGGCTGACGGTTCCTGCCAACACTTCGGCCACACTGTACCTGCCATTGCCGCAAGGTAGCACATTGCGTGAAGCAGGCAAGGTTGTGAAGACCAAGGGTAAAGGATTCAAGCTGTTGGAAAGAAAAGACGGCAAAGTAAAGATAGATCTGCAATCGGGTGACTATTGCTTCGAGGTGATTCCCTGACACAGATAATAATAAAGGTATATCTGCCTGTTGAAAGCAGCATAAAAACAATTCAAAATGACTATTTCAGAACTTTACGAGCACTACTTGGCATGTCATTCTGTGACGACTGACAGCCGTAACTGTCCGACAGGTTCCATCTTCTTTGCCTTGAAAGGAGATAAGTTTGACGGAAATCGCTATGCACAAAAAGCAGTGGACAACGGCTGTTCCTATGCGGTCGTTGACGAAGAGCAATATGCTCCGGCAGGTGACAGACGCTATGTGCTTGTGCCAGATGCATTGCAGGCATTGCAGCAGTTGGCCAACATGCACCGTCGGAACTTTCATCATCCTGTGATACAAATCACGGGTACGAACGGCAAAACCACGACAAAGGAACTGACGGCGGCAGTGCTGTCGAAGAAATATCGGGTGCTTGCCACCGAAGCCAACTACAATAATCACATCGGAGTCCCTAAGACCCTGCTGCGGCTTACGGCAGACGACAATATGGCCGTTATAGAGACCGGAGCCAACCATCCGGGTGAAATCAAGGCCTTGGCCGACATTGTGGAGCCCGACTACGGCCTGATTACCAACGTAGGCCGGGCACATCTTGAGGGCTTTGGTTCCTTTGAAGGAGTGATACGCACCAAGGGCGAGCTCTACGATTACTTGAGGCAAAAGGCCGGAAGTAAGGTCTTCATACATGGCGAAAACCCGTATCTCGCCAACATATCAGCAGGACTGGAGCTGGTGAAGTATGGCGAACCGGGCCATGATGACTATTTGGTGGAAGGCGAGTCATTGCCGTCTGACACTCCCTATCTTGCAGGCCGGTGGCGCAAGGTGGGCGAAAAGCAATGGCATCATGCCGAAACCCACCTGATAGGTGACTATAATATGTATAACATTCTGGCCGCAGCCTGCATAGGAACCTACTTTGGCGTGGACGGTGAAGACATAAACCGTGCCATCGAAGAATACGTTCCGAAGAACGATCGCTCTGAACTGCGAAACACGGATAACAACACACTGATAGTCGATGCCTACAATGCCAACCCCACCAGTATGAGGGCTTCTTTGCTGAACTTTATGGGAATGAAAGGCGACAATAAGATGGTTATACTGGGCGATATGGGTGAACTGGGCGATGCATCCGAGGAAGAGCACCAGAAAATAGTCGACCTCTTGAAGCAAAGTGACATAGCAACGGTGTGGCTGGTTGGTGACAACTTCAGGAAGGCCAAGCATGAGTTCAGGACGTTTTCCAACGTAGAAGAGGTCGAAGATGAGCTTCATCATCGTCCCGTAAAAGGGCATTTCATCCTGATAAAAGGCAGTAACCGCACCCGGCTGTACCAATTGCCCGATTATTTATAGCCTCATTGAAAAAAGAATCAAACCATGTCTGATTTCATCTATACCGAGAACATTGTAAAACGCTTTGCCAATCATACGGCACTTGACGGTGTAAGCATCCGTGTGCCACAAGGCAAGGTATTCGGCCTTTTGGGACCCAACGGTGCCGGAAAAACCACATTGATACGTATCATCAACCGCATAACGGTTCCCGATGAAGGACGCGTCAGCTTCGACGGCCACACTTTGTGTGAAGAGGATATATTGAAGATAGGCTATCTTCCCGAAGAGCGCGGCTTGTATAAAAAGATGAAAGTGGGTGAGCAGGCAATCTATTTGGCCCGCTTGAAGGGACTTGATGAACGTGAGGCTCGCAAACGCCTGAAGGAATGGTTCGAGAAGTTCGACATCATGCCCTGGTGGAACCGCAAGCTGGAAGAGTTGTCGAAGGGCATGCAGCAAAAGGTCCAGTTCATCATTACCGTGTTGCACAGGCCGCCCCTGCTGATTTTTGACGAACCCTTCAGCGGCTTCGATCCCGTCAATGCCGAACTGCTCAAACGCGAAATCCTCGAATTGCGCGATGAGGGTCATACCATCATGTTTTCCACTCACAACATGTCGTCGGTCGAAGAGCTATGCGATGAGATTGCCTTAATCAATCATTCGAAGGTGGTGTTGCAGGGAACTGTGGAAGAAATCAGGAACAGCTATAAGGACGATACCTATAAAGAGATAGTCATACCTTCTACACAACGCTTGCCCGAAGATATAGAAGTCGTCGGCGAAGAAGTGCGGCATGGCAGGCGCAGACTAAAGGTGGTGAAGCCTCAAGGTCAGAGCAACTCGGCCTTTCTTGCCTACATAGGGAAGACGGCGGAGATACTCTCTTTCAACGAATTCCTGCCATCAATGAACGACATATTCATACGTGCCGTTGCCGACAATGAATTGCATTAAAAGAACAAATCAAGCAGAGCCATGAATAAAACCTGGATTATCATACAAAGAGAGTTCGCTGTCCGCGTCAAGAAAAAAGCATTTATCCTCCTGACCATCCTGATGCCCTTTATGATAGCTGCAGTGGTACTTGTCCCCGCCTTGCTGGGACAGCTGAACGACAAGAAGCACAGCAAAGTGGCTGTTATCGATGCCACAGGGATTTATGCCGACGCATTGCACAATACAGACAAGATAACCTTTGACAGGAAAGAGGCAGGAAGCACACAGAAAAACCGGATAAAGTCGCTTTTGGAAGATGGGGAAAAGCCCTACGATGCCGTGGTGGACATTTGTTCTCCCCTCGATAAGGCAGGTGCCGTGACGGTCTATTCCACTTCGGAAGTGCCGCACGAAGTGGAAGAGTATATCAATTCGCAATTGACAGAAAGGCTGCGCAGGGACAAACTTCGTGCTTATCACATCGCAGATATCGAGCAGTTGCAGAAAGATGCCGGCGTGAAGTTCAAGGCACGTACCGTGAGATGGGACAAAGACGGCAACACAACCGTATCATCGTCCATGATAGCCGGAATGATAGGTCTGGTGCTTTCCTTATTTATATATACGTTCATTCTTTCGTATGGCAGCATGGTCATGCAGGGAGTTATGGAGGAGAAGACCAACCGTATTGTAGAAATCATGGTCTCGTCTGTAAAGCCTTATCAGCTGATGTTCGGCAAGATTGCAGGAATAGCCCTGGTAGGCTTGTCGCAATTCCTTATATGGATGTTGATGCTGATGTCCATATTCTCTATCGTGGGTGCCGCTTTCGGCTTGTCGATGAGCGGTGGCATGCCGTCTGCTGTGCCGCAAAGCATGCCGGCAACCGACGAGATGGAACTGCTGATGGTGCTTCAGGGAATGGACTTTACCCAGATAGTGGTGCTGTTCATCCTTTACTTCATAGGCGGCTACCTGTTGTTTGCGTCGGTGTTTGCTGCGATAGGTGCAAGCATCAATGAGCAGCAGGATTCGCAGCAGTTCATGATGCCGATTATCATTATCTTTGTATTTGCATTGTATGCCGGTATGTTCAGCATAGAAAACCCCGATGGTCCGTTGGCCTTGTGGTGCTCGTTCATACCGTTCACATCACCGGTTGTCATGATGGTGCGCATACCTTTTGGCATACCTTTGTGGCAGGTGATACTTTCATTGCTGCTGCTTTATGGCACGTCGGCCCTGATAATATGGCTGTCGGCCCGGATATACAGGGTGGGCATCCTTATGTATGGCAAGAAGCCGGATATAAAGGAAATGCTCAAATGGATAACATATAAATAGTATAAATATAAAAGATTGCGAATCATGAAGGAAATGAACAGAACATTCTTTAAGACGGCATTTTGCCTGATTCTTGGCCTGTTGTTGCTCCAGCTTCAGGCGTCGGCGACCGATGTTGTAAAGAATCCCGGTTGGGGTACGGAAGAGATTGTCGAGTCTTATACCATAGGGCCGGGCATGAAGTATACGGCATATCATTTCAAGGAGAAACCTCTTCGCCTGTGGTGTGTCGAGGTGGATCTGACCAATCCCATGAACAGGGTGGAAGCTGCGCAGAGCAATGACAAAGTGCCCCATGTGGCCCGATGGACAGTGCCTGTGTTTTCGCGCCGCAATTCACGTGAGGGTCATCAGGTGCGTGCGGCCATCAATCACGACTTCTTTCTTTATGGAGAGGGAGTTGACATAGGCTGCAATGTTTCCAAAGGTGAGGTGACACGCATCAAGACCGGACGTTGCACCTTAGGCATCTCTGATGACGGGTCGGCAGGTATATTCAAGGCCTTCAATCCCTCTAACGGTCAGGATGGCTGTGCGTTTCGTTGCTTTGCTCCCGACGGCACATCAGTCAGCCTGGACTCCTATAACAGTATGGCCGTTAGTGGCATATCGGGAGATGCGGTGTTTTTCAACCGCATGAACGGTGCCACGCTTTCGGCTGCCGGCAAGTATATACGTCTGCAGGCATTAGACGACTGGACATTCAACGGTCCCGATGTCCGCTGCAAGGTTCTTGCCATCAGCGAATCTCCGTTGCAGACGAGCTCGAATACCTGTGTGCTGTTTCTGCGCAATAAAAAGAAAAAGGTGTTCGATGAGCACCTTGCCGTTGGTGACACGATGCGTGTGCGTCAGCGTGTTGAAAGCAGCTTTTGGGGAACCGTTCCTCAGCGAATCATTGCTGCGTTCAACGGCAATCCTCCCCTGATACGCAACGGAGTGTTTCAGGAAGATGAGTATGCCGGAGACCGCCAATTCACGTGTGTGGATGTGGCAGCCCGCACAATGGCAGGTCTGTCGCGCGACAAAAAGACCCTCTATATGGTGGTTACCGAGGCTTCGGCCTACAGTGCATCGGTGACATGTCTTGATGTGGCACGTTGGATGGCATTGCATGGTGCCAACGATGTCATCAACTTCGATGGCGGAGGTTCGTCGGCCGTTGTGGTCAATCATGAGATGAAAAACCTTCCGGGCCGCCCCACTGAAGGAATCCGTGCGGTCAAGTCGGCCATGCTGGCCGTGTCACTTGCACCTACCGATAAGGATGTTGCACGTATCTCCTTCAACAAACCTTCACTGAAGGTGACCACCCTTACCGGTACAGACCTTACGGTGATGGCCTTCAACAAATACGATGAGGTGTTGCAGGACAAGGTGGATGACTGTACGTATGACGTGGAACCGGCTTCATTGGGCCGGGTGGATGATGCCGGAGTCTTCCATGCCACGGCTGCCGGTAAGGGCAAGCTGATAGCCCGCCGCAACGGACTTGTGGCCGAAATGCCTGTTACCATCACCAAATTCCGTCGGGCCAGCATGCTGAATGCCTATGCCTATGCCCTTTCGGCTACACAGAATGATGGCATGGTGGCTGTGGAGTATGCGTTGAATGCTCCTGCCATTTCGGGAGCGGTGAGCTTCTATGCACCCGACGGGCAGTGTGTTCACAAGGTGCAATTGACCGAAGCGCAGCTCACCAACGGCAAGCATCTGCTGGCTGTCCCCGTCACAGATTTGCCTGCCGGTAAGCTCCTCACATGGAACGTTGCAGTGGAAAGCAGTAAGATAAGCAGTGTGATGTATGCTGCCGAGAAGTACAAGTTCTATTGTCCTCAGGGAGTTGCTGTAGACCGAAACTATGAAAGTCCCCATTTCGGCCGCCTTTATGTCACCGAGAGCATTGCCATCTCGAGCGCTGCCTATCACACGGGAACGGCAGGCAATGGCGTGGGGCAGGGTGTCTATCTGTTTACTCCCGACCTGAAGCCTGTCAGGAACTCATCCGGCAAATACGGATTCCGTGGCGGCATAGCCTATACTTCGAAGTTCTCGGACGGCAACTATAGCTATTCGCCCCGTAAGGTCCGCATATCGGCCGATGGCAGGGTGTTCCTGTCAACCCAAATGATAGGTGCCGGCAGTCCCTTGTATGAGATCAATCCGGATAAGATGAATGCAAGCTTCAGAAAGGTATTTACGGGTGGTGTTACCAACTCATCTACCTATTTAACCACAATTGGCGGCAAGTTCATGTTTGCTCCCAACATATCGTTCTCTCTACGTGGCGCAGGTGAGTCCCTGCAGCTTGTTGCCCTTTCGGGAAGCAAGGAAGGCTTGAATTTCAACGAGAGGGGAACTCACGTCAACACATACGACATAGGCACAAGCAAGACATGGCGCACTGCGGCCACTACATCCGTCGAGGCCCTGACCGGCAAATATACGGTGTCGTCCTATAATACCAACATCTCCTATGATAAGGACGGAGGCCTCTGGTATGTACAGTACAGAAGTGCTCCTACCAATACATATCCGGCCATACTGCATATCAATGCCGATGGCGAAGAGGATTATCGTGACATCCGTACAGTAGCAGCCGGAGGCGGCATTGCCATGAGTCCCGACTCCACACGTATGGCAATAGCCAGCGGAGAAGCACAGGTCAGCGTCTACGCCATCGTCAAAAAAGCCGACGGATCCCTTACACTCAGGCGCGAGCTGTCCTTTGCCACACTGATAGGGCGCAACTGTACAGACATTGCATGGGACGCAGCCGACAACCTCTATCTGGTGGGTGAGACCGGTGAATATCTGAGGGCTGTGGCTTTGCCCCGCAAGAGCAACACCTCGGTTACGCCGTGTCCGTCGCAGGCCTCCTTTACAGTGTCGGCCACGGGCATCAAGGACCATTCTGCCGGCTGTAGGATACATGTGGCAAAGAACCGCATCACTGCCCCCGAAGGCATGTTGATGAGTGTGTACACCATGGATGGCTTGCAGCTTGCCGAAGACGTGACCGAGGTGAAATGCCGTCCCGGAATATATCTTGTGAAATGCGGCACCTCTGTTACAAAGGTGAGTGTGCGTTGACGTGCATCAGGCATGTCGGATGAAAAATTCGGAAGAAAGGAATGAAGAAAAAGGAACAGGGCCTGTCGCTACGCGAATGGCTGTCGCTGGCAGGCCTTACATGTGCAGCCTTTGTTTTTAACACATCGGAGTTTTCGCCCATAGGCCTGCTGACCGACATTGCACATGATTTCGGCAAGACCGAAGCCGGAGCGGGCCTGCTGATATCGGTATATGCATGGGTGGTGACAGTGCTTTCGCTGCCGCTGATGCTACTTGTCTCGCGCATGGATCTGCGCAGGTTGCTTTTGTGGGTCGTGGCATTGTTTGCTGCATTCCAGTGTGTTTCATGGTTGTCGTCCTCGTTTGCCATGCTCATGATGTCGCGCATCGGAGTTGCCTGTACCCACTCCATCTTCTGGTCAATCGTTGCTCCCATAGCCGTGCGCGTGGTGCCCGACAGGTGCCGTTCGCTGGCATTGGGAACAGTGGTGACAGGCTCCTCGCTGGCCATCATTCTGGGTTTGCCTTTGGGCCGTGTCATAGGTTTGCAGGTGGGCTGGCGCATCACATTCCTGTGCATCGGTGCCGTTGCCTTGCTCACCTTGATATGGCTGATGCTGTCTCTGCCGGCTTTGCCGAGCCGCGGCCGTTTCTCTGTGCGCAAGCTGCCGCAGCTCTTTGGCAACTCCACCTTGGCGGGTCTGTATCTCTTTACCTTTCTGGTGGCCACTGCCTATTATACCTGCTACAGCTATATAGAGCCTTTCTTCAAACAAGTGGCAGGCATGTCCGACCAAATAGTGACAGCCGCACTGATATTCTTCGGATGTGCCGGGCTGGTGGGGAGCATGTTGTTTTCAAAGTTCTATATGCTCAACCGCTATCGCTTCATGGGATGTGTACTGGTGGTGCTGTCGTGCAGCCTGTTGCTGCTGCAACCTTTGTCGTTTGGCGTGGTGCCTTCCATCGTGCTGTGTCTGTTCTGGGGCACATGTGTCACAGCCTACAACGTATCCATGCAGTCAGAAATCATCAGTTTGTCGCCACCCGAAGCCACAGCAGTGTCGATGTCGATATTCTCGGGCATATTCAATCTGGGCATAGGGTGTGGGGCTTTGGCCGGAGGGTTCGTCTGTTCGCACTCCTCCATAGCCTACATAGGTTTTGCAGGAGGACTGATTGCATTGGGAGCCTTGGCCTATTGGCTATTCAGGCTGAAGCACCTTGTCCGTGCATCCTATGATGCTGGCAGGTCAAGGTAAGCAATTCTTTTGCATTGACACAACATGCTTGATAATCAAGTGTTTGTGATTTGTGCTTACAATCTGTACAGATCGTTCGTGCGATCTGTACACATCGCAGGTCACAACTTGACGCATTGCAGGTCACGATGTGTACACATCGCATGCCACAACTTGACGCATTGCATGCTGCGATCTGTACACATCGCATGCAAGAACTCCACACATCTCTTGTGAAGCTCCCTTAGGCTCGTGTTCCGGCCCTTTTGCATTGCCCGGATCATTCTTGCAGCCCGAAGTCTTTATTTGCCCGGATTATGCTCTTTTCAAACGGAAAAAGTTCGTACATTTGCAGTCATTAAGACTGTGACATGAGCATTTGCTGGGATGGTTTCAAGACATTTTTCAAGATAGGCTGCTTTACATTGGGAGGCGGCTATGCCATGATTCCGCTCATTCAGGAGGAGGTGGTCAACCGCAAACATTGGTTGACCGAAGAAGACTTCCTTGACCTGATGGCCATTTCGCAGACGCTTCCCGGAGTGTTTGCCGTCAATTTCAGCATCTATATAGGCCACAGGCTGCGTGGCTTGCGCGGCAGTCTGGCCTTGTCGTCGGGCACGGTGCTGCCCAGTTTCCTGATGATTCTGGCCATCGCCATGTTCTTTGCCACCTTTGCCGAAAGCCATTTTGTCGAGGCCATGTTCAAAGGCATCCGTCCCGCGGTGGTTGCTTTGATAGCCGCTCCCTGTATACGTCTGGCCCGCACGGCCCACATCACGTTGAACAACATATGGCTGCCCATCTTCACAGCCCTGGCAGTATGGCTGTTCGGCATTTCGCCTGTATATATCATAATACTTGTAGCAGTAGGCGGCTTTCTGTATGGCAAGCTCGTACATCCGCATGATTCCAATCCCAGACATTAGGCCCGCGTCATGATATTCCTGCAACTGTTTCTCTCATTCTTGAAGATAGGCCTGTTCGGTTTCGGTGGAGGCTATGCCATGCTATCGCTGATACAGGGTGAAGTGGTGAGCGACAACAACTGGCTCACCACGTCACAGTTTACCGACATCGTAGCCATCAGCCAGATGACTCCCGGCCCCATCGGCATCAACTCAGCCACCTACGTGGGTTATGCCGCCGTTACCAATGCCGGCTACTCCACGGCCATGGGCATACTGGGCAGTGCCATTGCCACCTTCGCCGTAGTGCTTCCCAGCTTCCTGCTGATGATATTGGTCATCAAGATATTCCATAAATTTCATCATCATCCCGTGGTCAATGCCATGATGGCCTTGCTGCGTCCCACGGTAGTGGGGCTGATTGCTGCCGCAGCCTTGCTGTTGATGACAAGCGAAAACTTCGGCTCACGAAGCGAAACCCCCTGGCAGTTCTATACCAGCATATTCATCTTCGCGGCCACCTTCATAGGAACCCAATGGGTAAAGATAAACCCCATACGCATGATTCTCTATTGTGCCGTGGCCGGGCTGCTGCTATATTATTAGCCAAAACGGCATTTATCAGCCGCTTTCTTGCCCGTGTGCGGGAAAATACATAACTTTACAGCCAAAAAGACTCTTTAGTATGAGACACAAGATCATTATTCTGTTATTGGCCTTTGTCTGTGCGGCCAAATGGGGAAAAGCACAGACCAACATGCAACTGTTTTATGACTTCGGCTCAGACCGCAAGTTTGTGACAATGACCCTTGAGATGTTCAAGGGTGACAAATGGGGCAACACCTATTTCTTTGTAGACCATGACTTCAACTATGACCAACATGTGGCAGGTCCCAATCTGGCTCCCGGCGGAAGCTATCTGGAGATAGCGCGATGTCTGAACTTCTGGAAAGAAACCCCGTTAAAGAACTGGAGCCTGCAAGTTGAGTATAATGGCGGCATCACACGCAGCTATCCCATCAACACGGCATGGCTGTTTGGCGCTGACTACTTCATGCATGATGCCGATTTTAAAAACACACTCAACCTGAAAGCCCTTTACAAGACAATCCGCAAAGCCGACAGCTCTGTACCTCTGCAGTTTACAGCCGTGTGGACCTGCAAAGACATATTCGGACTCCAGGGCCTTGTATTTAACGGCTTCGCTGACTTTTGGTGGGAGGACCACATCTGCACAGACAACGAAACAGCCGAGATGAAAAAGACCGTGTTCCTCACCGAACCACAGTTGTGGTATAACGTGGGCCGGCTCTTTGGCTGCGACAACCTGAACATAGGTACCGAAATAGAACTGACCAATAATTTTGGGTCGACAGCAGGATTCAAGTGCCGCCCGTGCCTCGGTGTCAAATGGAATTTTTAGCAAACCCTTGCGCAAACACAATCGAAACACACATTTAATATGAAAAGATTAGTAACTGTAGGCTTTGCCGCGGCACTTCTAAGTCTGCCGTCCGGTGCCCGGAATGTCTATGCCTACCTGACCGGCAACTACAGTCCGGTGATGACAGTGCAAAGCATCAAGAAAATAGCTTTCACTGCCTCCGGCATCGAGTTTCAGACCCAGTATGGAAAAACCTCCACGGCAGCCTTTGCCGACCTGGATTATTTCCGCTTCTACAAGACACCTGTGCCCGTAGGCGTGGATGCAATAAGCGGCAATGCACTGTCGATAGTCCTTGAGGGAAACAACCTGTGTGTAGAGAGCAGCAGTGCCATAGACTACATATCGGTATGTTCGGTTCAAGGCATTTTGGTGGCTCAGGCCAGGCCCGGCACCAAGTCATATGCCATGTCGACATCCTCATATGCACCGGGCGTATATCTCGTCAAGGTGGTTTCTGATGGTAAAGAATTGACCAAGAAAATCATAAAGTAAGCAGCCATGAGAAGAATCTTTACACTTGCAAGCCTGACGGCCCTTTTGTTATTGTTGGTGTGCCCGCTCAAGGCCGCAGACAATCTTTATGTATTCCATAAAGGGAACCTCGTCTTTAAATGCTTGGCTGCCGATGTAGACAGCGTGGCACTGGAAGACAACAAGACCAAGGTCACCCTGTACAACAAACAGCATGCACAGCTCTTTACGGCACCCTCTGCAGAGGTCGACAGCATTACCTTTAAATATTATAAGCCCGTTGCCGACATCCTGGATGTAGTATTCAAGAAAGACGGATCGGCCGAAGACATATCGCCGATGAAAAACACCATAGAGTCGTTTGGCGAAACCACCACCTATTATAATGAGATATATGGAAGGTATGTGGCCAAAATCAACAATACGTGGGGTGGAATGCAGGAGAACGGCACCTACTATAAGGTGGACTACTCCAAGAATGAAGCCATAAAGAAAGCTCTGGCCGACGGCCACACCATGGAAACCCTGTTCAAGGCAACCTACACAGGTGACTTGGAAGACAAGGAAGCCAAGTGGTTTGCAGGCCATCAGGCCGGAGGCACAGGGTTCCTCATCAGCAAGAAAAGCGGTGAACGCCAGAACGAAATCACTTTCCTCCCGAATGTTTCGACCAATGGCAAGAGCAACTGGATATGGGCAACAAGCGGCATCGTACCCGAAACAGAGGTGTTCTATCACGTAATAGGCGTGTGGGACAAGGACGCAGGCAAGGCATATATCTATGTAAACGGCGAACTGAAAAACACCGTTGATGCCAAAGGCGAGTTCCACTTCCCCGCAGAAGCCGCACAGTGGTTTGGCATCGGTTGCGACGCCAGCAAGAAAAACGGCGAGCAAAGCGGCAATTGGGAAATTGTGACAAGCCGTATCTACGACAGAGCCTTGAATCAGGAAGACGTAAACCTATTATGGGAATCGGTGGCAGAGCTGCAGACCAAGCCAGTTGCCGACCTGCTTGATGTTGTCTTTAATGAAGATGGAACAGCCAAGGATGTGTCGCCAATGAAGAACAATGTCCGCCTGATCGGTTCATCGGCCTCTACATATTATAATAATACCTATAAAAGATATGTGGCATCGTTCAACAACCCTTGGGCCGGAACAGCCTCAGGTTACTATCGCGTAGACTTTGAAAGCAACTCTAAATTCCGCACGGCTTTGGCCAACGGCCATACCTTGGAAGCCGTCTTTATGGCAAGCTATGCCCCGCCGATAGCCAACGCAGAAGCCAAACCCTTTTCAGCACATCAAGGCGGTGGCACAGGTTTCCTGATCAGTACCACCAGCGGGAACCGCAAGAACGAAATCACCTTCCTGCCAAATGTAACGACCACAGGCAAAAGCAACTGGAGATGGGCCACAAGTGGCGTCATACCGCAGCCCCAAACCTATTACCACGTTATCGGCGTTTGGGATAAGGATGCCAAGAAAGCCTACATATACGTAAATGGAGAACTGAAGAACACGATTGCAGCTGACGGAAACTTCCGCTTCGCAGAAAACGGATCAAACTGGTTCTGCATTGGTGGTGATGCCAGTCCTTCGGGTGGCCAGAACGGTTGGTGCGGCGATGTAGTGATGGCACGTGTCTACGACAAGCCCCTGAACAAGCAGAATGTGGCAGTGCTTTGGGACGAAGTGAAACGTCTGCAGGCAGGAGCCGAGCCCGACATGGTAACCGGTTTGAGCTATTATTCCGGCATGGCCGTAAAGGCAGGTGGTACATATTCGTTGACGGGAAAAGGCTTTGCCGAAGGTGACAAGATAGTACTTGTCGCCCTCAAGTCAGGCATAGAGCCCGATACGCTGTCTACAGTTGTCAGGAATGATACCCTCACAATGAACTTGCCGACAACGCTCACCACAGGCAGCTATCGCATGCTTTTGGTGCGCGGAGATAAGCAACAGGACCTTGGAATCAATAAATATCAGGTGGTAAAAGATATACCGGCCGGCATGCGCGTTATTGCTCATCGCGGCTTCTGGGACAAGGCAGGTTCGGCACAGAACTCACGCTCCTCATTGCAAAATGCTTTTGATGCCAAATGCTATGGTTCCGAAATCGACGTGTGGATAACCACGGACGGCCATGTCATGGTCAATCACGACGCAACGCTGAATGGCGTAGAGATACAGAAGAGCACATACGCCCAAGTAAAGAACCTCAAGCTGAGCAATGGCGAATCTATCCCGGAACTTAAAGAGTTCCTGGAAATGCTGGCCAAAGAAGACTCAACCAAGCTGATAATAGAAATCAAGACGCACAGTGATGAACGGCGCGGCATAGCTGCCGTTGATTCGGCTGTGAAACAAGTGAAAGACAGAGGACTGCAAGACAAGGTTGAGTATATCGCCTTCAGCCTGAATCTTTGCCGTGAGCTGGTAAAGCAGGATCCGTCTGCACACGTTGCTTATCTGAACGGGGATATTGCTCCCAAGACCTTGTATGAATATGGAATCATGGGACTGGACTATACGGCCAAATCCTACAGAAACAATCCTTCGTGGGCCACAGATGCAAGGAAGCTGGGCATGACTACGAATGTATGGACCATCAACGATGCTGCAACCATGATTGAAATGACCAACATGGGTATAGACTTCGTTACCACCAATGCCCCATTGCTGGCACAGCAGATAGAAGCCTTGTACAATGCCAACCACACAACGGGCGGCGAAACACCCGAGCCCGAGCCTGTAGAGAAGCCCAAAGCAGACATACTTGACATTGTGTTCAACGAAAATGGAACTGTTACCGATGCTTCTCCGATGAACAATGAGGTGAAAGTCTTCTCTTCGGACAACAAGACTGTGCCCGTTGCTTACGATGAAGTCAGAAAAGCCTATGTGGCCTCGTTCAATAATCCTTATGGAGGCGATGCTGCAACATATGCCCGTGTAGACTATGCCGGCAATGAGGCTTTCAAGAAAGCCCTGGCTAACGGCCATACATTGGAAACAGTCTTTAAGGTGACCTACGAAGGTGAATTGCCCAATGTCGAAGCCAAATGGTTTGCAGGCCACCAGGCCGGTGGCACAGGTTTCTTGATTTGCAAGACAAGCGGTGAGCGAAAGAACGAAATAACGTTCCTTCCTAATGTGTCGACTAACGGGAAAAGCAATTGGATTTGGGCCAACAGTGGCGTTGTGCCCCAGTCTGACGTGTTCTATCATGTAGTGGGAGTGTGGGACAAGGATGCCGGCAAAGCATCGGTCTATGTCAATGGTGAATTGAAAAAGACCGTTGCAGCAGAGGGCGAGTTGCACTTCCCCGCAGAGGCAGCCCAGTGGTTCGGAATAGGCTGCGATGCCAATCCTTCGAAAGGAGAACAGAGCGGCAACTGGCAGATTGTCACTGAACGCATCTACGGAAAAGCCCTTACGCAAGACGAAGTAAATCTCTTGTGGTAGGCTCTCTTTTTTAAAAGATACAAAGAAGATGGCTCTTGCAAAGCCATCTTCTTTGTATCTTTACTCATCATAATTCCGTTAACACATAGAAAAATGAAAAGCAAGATCAGTATAATCATATTAGTGAGTGTGAGTTTCCTGTATCAGGAGGGAAAAGCTGCCGCGGCATGCAAGAACGAATGGCTGGCAAGGAGCCGCGAGTTGATGCAAAGCGTGTATCAGCATTATGGAGAGAAGGACACGCCTTTATTGCATGAATACTATCCGTTTACACAGAGTGAACAGGCCACCTATCTGGCCGGTTCCAATAACAATGCCCATCGTTTTAGTTACTTATGGCCGTTCAGCGGCTCTTTTTCGGCTCTGGTTGCCATTTATGAAGCAGATTATAACAGAAATGCGCTGAAAGAGATTGATCATAAAGCCATTGCCGGATTGGATTGCTATTGGGATGAGAGACGGTATCCGGCAGCTTATGCTTCATATCTGCTCACCAACCCACTTCCCGACCGCTTTTATGATGACAATGTATGGATAGGACTTGATTTCATAGACTTATATCGTGCAACAAAACGTAAGAAATATTTGAAGCGTGCTTTGCAAGTGTGGGAGTTCATCATGTCGGGCAACGACAGCGTGTTGGGCGGTGGCATCTATTGGTGTGAGCAGAAGAAACAGTCTAAAAACACTTGTTCCAATGCACCCGGAGCGGTGATGGCATTAAAGCTATATAGAGCAACGAAGCAACAGCCTTACCTGGAAAAGGCTGTGTCATTATACGAATGGACCCGGCGCAACTTATACGATGAAAAAGAATGCCTGTATTCTGACAATATCAGTCTGAAGGGGCGTATAAGTGGAGCCAAGTATTCCTATAATACAGGTCAGATGCTTCAAGCTGCAGTACTGCTATATGAAGTCACAGGAAAAGAAACTTATTTGTCGCAAGCCGACACCATGGTTAAAGCCTGTGCGGCACGTTTCATGTCAAAGAAAGACGATGGTTATTGTCTGAAGCTTGACAATATATGGTTTGATGCCATTCTTCTGCGTGGCATTTTGGAGTATGCCCGATTCCGCGATGCTGACAGATTACTTGCAATATACAGGAAAAGCCTGACGGACCTCTGGGAGCAGAGAGACAGAGCTACCGGACTGATGCCTGAAAGGAAGAAAGGCCAATGGTGGCTGCTTGCGCAGGTTGCTTACGCTGAAATGATGGCACGGCTGGCAAAGTTTCAAGCCGACAAATAGAATTTCGGACTTGAAATGACGACAAA
>ERZ808274.229-NODE-229-length-32686-cov-8.727468_pt1 | contig 32686 bp, 49 predicted proteins | sample MGYA00521277_ERZ808274 | MGnify/ENA primary metagenome ERZ808274 (study PRJEB31516, sample SAMN03275597) | gut metagenome | biome: mammalia-associated habitat; material: feces | host: Papio cynocephalus | place: Kenya | collected 2012-07-28 ... | reverse complement strand
CAGCAGCGCCGCAATGCGCGTTTTCTTCGTCATGTCGCTCCCGTCCTTTCATTTTTGTGTTTTGTGGTTTCTGCAATCGGCGCAAACGCCGTATAAGATCGTTTCCGATTTGTCGATCTGAAAGCCCGTGCTTTCCAGTGTGCTGTGCAGAAGCCGCTCCGCCTCCGCGTCGCCCAGATGGATGCTTTTCCCGCACACCCGGCAGGAAAGATGCAGGCTGTCCTTGCATTCCTCTGCGGCAATGTACTGATAGAACACATCCCGCGTGCCCTCGCGGACGCTGCGCTTGAGCAGCCCGTCCGCTTCCAGATCGGAGAGATTGCGGTAGACGGCGCTGATGCTGATGCTGTCTGCTGCCAGCGCATTAGCGATCTGCCGCGCGGTCATCTGTTCGTCCGTGTGCCGGGACAGATACTCCAGCAGCTGCCTGCGCTGCTTCGTCACATATTTCGCCATCCGCTGCAACTCCAATCTGCAATCTGTTCGCAAATGATTATATCCCAATTCAGCAATTTGTCAATATGCAATTTGGTCGCAAATTAAAAGTGCGCCGTTTATTATTAAGTGCGAAAGAAGTTATTACTTCTGACGCGCTTATTTTTTTACCCCAAAAACGCAGGAAACGGAGGCGATACGGAATGAACAGCTACAATATCGGGCTTGAAGATCGGCAAATCATCGAAGAAATGTATAACGCGGGCGCGAAGCCGTGCGAAATCGCGGCGCGCATCGGCAAATGTCAAGCGACGATTTACCGGGAGATCAAGCGCGGAGAAGTGCCGGAACTGAACGCGCGCTGCCGCCCTGCATACCGGGCAGAAGTTGCACAAAAGCGCGTGACCGAAGCATACCGCAAAAGAGGTCGCAGAAAAGCGACAGAATGAAAAAGGAGGCTCATACCATGAAGAAAACCGAAAACGTGTATATTACGCACGTTCTTTTCCCGTGGGAAACATTCGCTGCGCAGAGCGAACGCGAAGCACGGGAGCGGGCGAACGGCGGCGACCGCTGGACGGAAGATTTTCTGCGGGAAGTCCGGGAAAACGTTCTGCGATACGCAAACGAGCCGTTTTTCCCGCCGGACGATTTCAAGCACGCGGAATTTATGAACACGTCCATGCGAAACTCCTGCCTGAACGACGTTTACAGACTCGTCCCGCTGCATTTCCGCGAAGAAGTATTTGCGGGCATTTCTTTCCCGATTTGGAATCAGGGGGCGCGGGGATGAATGTTTTCGACCGAATCACGGCAAGCCCGCAGGCGTTGGCGGATTTCCTGCAAGCGATTCCGGCGATCAATACGCCGTGGGACAATGCGTTTCATCGCATCTATTGCGATCAGTGCGCGGCGGAAAACTGCGACAACTGCCCGAATGAAGCCCTTCGGGGCAGCGCGCTTTGGTATTTGACGCTTCCGGCGGAGGCGGCGGAATGACCCGCGCGGACTATTCGCGGACGTGCGCCGGATGCGGCAGCGTCGTAACGGAAGATTGGGTAAACGGTCAAAAGTGTTTCAGATGCTATGAGCCGGGGCAAACGTGCGGCTACATCGTCGGCATTGAACGGTTTCTGCCGTACGTCCCGGCATGGTGTCCCAAAATGGGCGGCTGCTTACGACCGCCGGAAAGATACGAGGTACAAAAGAAATGAAAAAGCTGTATTCAAAGCAACTCGGCGGCGAGGTCTACGCCCTTACGCCGGAACAGTTGAAAGTATTCGCGTCGAGCGGGTACGAAGTCCCCACGCCGGAAGCCGTCATTGCAGACGCGGGCGCTATCCGCATCGTTCCCCCGGCGGGAAAGCGCGCGTATGCGGCATTCAAATTCACAACGGGCGCTTTTGTTGTCCGCACGTCCGCCGAAACGCTGACGATGCAGGAAGTCGGCGCGTTCATTGGCGAAGTCGTGCAAGCGGCTATTGTCTGCAAGATGGCGGAAAACGCTGACCCGGACAGACCGAAGCCGGAAGCGGCGGGCGGTCAAATCGCGTCAGCGGTTGCAGCGCTGACAGCAGCAATCAGGCGGACAACCGGCGAAGCGCGCACGGGCGGCGATCAGGCAGCGGCGGAAAGCCCGGAGGTAACAGAATGACGTTCGGCACGTGTAGGTACTGCGGGCAAGTCGTGAATCTGGACTACGAAGAAGAAACGCAGGCAGAAGCCGACATTGCCGCTTCCGAAAAATGCGAATGTTACGACGCACGGCATGAACGGAATCTGCGCAAGCAGATCACGGCGGCGCAAAACCGTATTCGCAAGATTTTCGGGGACGATGCTGCAAAGCTGGGCTTTGCCCCGATTGCTGCCGAAGAACCGCTGCAACTCCTGAACGCTATCGCGGAACAGACAGCACGCGGGTTTATTACGTCGGCTACGATCAACGTACGCGGGCTTTGCAAGGCGAAAATCACGATGACCACGAAAGAGAAAATCAAGGTCGAGCGCAGCGAAACGAAAACGTATCAGTTGGAGGAATGACGGCGAATGAACGAAGCGTATAACATTGACTGCATGGAATTTATGCGCCGCGTTCCGAGTAAATATTTCGATTTGGCGGTTGTAGACCCGCCGTACGGAATCAAAAAAGGATTCAAGGAAACGAGCCGGGTTAGGCGGTACGGGCAGACAAAGACCGCGAACGACGATAAACCGACGGCGGAATACTTTACCGAACTGTTCCGCGTCAGCAAGAATCAAATCATTTGGGGCTACAATCACTTGTCGGATTTACTGCCGCCGACGAAGGAATTCATTTTCTGGTACAAGCGTCAACCCGTGGACAGCTATTCCGACGGGGAATTAGCATGGACGAGTTTCAATAAAACGGCGAAATGCTTTGACCATGCGTATTTTGGGAACGTCGGCGCGGATGACGTGCGGATTCATCCCATGCAAAAGCCGGTTGCGCTGTATTTGTGGCTTTACGCGAAATACGCGCATCCATACGACAAGATTTTTGATTCACACCTTGGGAGCGGGTCAAGCCGAATTGCCGCTTACGACATGGCGCTTGATTTCATCGGGTGCGAGATCGACGCAGAATATTTCCAGAAGCAAGAACAGCGTTTTGAAGAACATACAGCGCAGCAGCGGTTATTCCTATGACCGCCGCAAGGAGGGTACATCATGGTAACAATCGGATGCGGCAGGACGGTCAAGCCCGTCACGTTCAGCGTCTTAGGCAAAGACGGCAAAGATAAAGCCGTTCGGGGTACGGTTTCGTACATCCATCCGGCGCGCCGCTATTGCATTCTTGAATTTGCCGTGCGGGGCGGCATTCTCCGCGAATCGTTCAAACTGATAGACGGCGAAATTGCCGAATAGAGAAAGGCAGGGGCTTACGTGGAACGCAGACCTATGAAGCTATACCTCGTCAGACACGCCGAGTACGGCGAAACAACCGCAAACGGGCGCTGCAAATACGACGCGATCATTGCCGCCGCGCGGCAATGGCGCGCACGCTGGACGCAGATAGCCCGCGAATGTGAATTCATCGTGCTTGCCGAAGAAGAACCGGCAAGCACAGAGCAATGACCGCGCAGCAGCGGCGGAAACGCCGCATGATACGCCGGTTCGCGCCGACGGTCGCGCTGTGCGCCGTCATCGCAATCATTGCAGCGGCTTGCGTCTGCGCGCTGGCGCGCCCGGTAGAGCGGGACACGCAGCCGGAAGCAGCAAACACGGAAACGGTCGCCGCAGTAACAAAAAACGCCCCCGCGATCACAAAAGCGGCGGAACAGATCACAGAAAAGCCGGAAACAATCACGCCGGACGCGCCGGAAGAAACAGAGCCGGAAGAACAGCCGGAGGAAGCGCCGGAAGAAGTCAGCCGCTATGCGGCGCTGAACGTCACGGAGGACGATATTGATATGTTGGCGGCGCTTGCATGGCACGAAGCGCGCGGCGAACCGTTCGAGGGGCAAGTCGCCGTTGTCTTGACCGCGCTGAACCGCTGCTTGTCGCCGGAATTCCCGGATACGGTCGAAGAAGTCGTTTTTCAGAAGTACGGGGACGTTTGGCAATTCAGCCCCGCCCCGTATCTCTGGACGGCAGAGCCGACGCAAACGCAGTACGACGCAGTTTATACCGCGCTGCACGATACAGATTATATTCTTCCCGCCGAAGCGGTATTTTTCAGCACAAAGGCATACAACGACAATATCGTTGCAGTCATCGGAAATCACGTATTTTGTTCTATTGAGGAGGTCGCACAATGAAAATCACACGCAGGACAGAGCAGGAAATCAACATTTCGGAACTGAAAGCGGCGATCAAGGAGGGGCGCGGGCTGGAGGTCATCCGCCCGCACGACGAAATCACGCTTACGATGGACACGGGCGAAACGATCACGCCGGTTTGTGGCTACGTCGGCAAGCATAGCGCCCGATTCGTTTTCAAAGACTGCCTCCGCGAAATGTGGCAGATGAACAAGACCATGACCAACAAGGGCGGATATTTCAGAAGCGAAGCCCGCAGACACGTCCTTGAAGACATTCTGCCGCATTTGCCCGCCGAACTGCGCGAAGCGATCACGCCACGACGCTTATGCGAGGAAATCGACGGCGAAACGTACGAATATTTTGATTCGTTGTGGTTGCCGTCGGCAACGGACGTTTTCGGCAATGACCCGGATGGATGGTGGAAGGAAGAAACAGACAGCTTCCAGTTGCCTATTTTCAAGGCGGAACGCGACCGCGTGAAGGAAGTCCCCGAAAATGGTACATATCCGTACTGGCTCCGTTCCCCGTATGCCAGCAACTCCACGTATTTCGTGTATGTGCTTACTGACGGCACGGTCAGCTACTTCAACGCGTGCTACCCGTATGGCTTTGCCCCCGGCTTTGATTTGTAAAATTCGGAATTCAAAAACTTCCCCGGCTCAATGCCGGGGAAGTAGCCGCAAGGAGGCAAGATCATACCATGAACATAGGGCTTATCGACGTAGATAGCCACAATTTCCCGAATCTTGCGCTTATGAAGATTTCCGCATTCCACAAATCGCGCGGCGATCATGTCGAGTGGTGGTGGGGATTCGGTGACTACGACATTGTCTATATGTCGAAGGTATTTGACGATACATATTCAAAAGACGTTGACGAACCCTTGAATGCAAGGAAAATCATAAAAGGTGGGACGGGATACGGGCTTAACGACAATTTGCCGGAAGAAATCGAACACATCTACCCTGATTATTCCCTATACCCGGAATTGACGAAAGACACGGCATACGGATTTCTGACAAGAGGTTGTCCGCGCCACTGTTCTTTTTGCATCGTTGGTGACAAAGAGGGCTTGCGGAGCAGAAAAGTCGCAGATCTGTCGGAATGGTGGAACGGGCAGCGATTTATAAAGCTGCTTGACCCGAATATAACAGCCTGCAAAGATCGGTTTGACCTTCTGCGGCAACTGGCAGATAGCGGCGCATGGGTCGATTTCACGCAAGGCGTTGACTGCCGGACACTGACAAAAGAAATCGTTCTGTCCCTGAACGCTGTGAAAACGAAAATGATTCATTTTGCGTGGGATTTCATGGAACAGTCCGACGCAGTAGTGAAAGGGCTTGAATTATACGCGCAGCACGGCGCAATCAAGGACGAACGAAAACGCCGGGTCTACGTACTTACGAACTACAATACGACGCAGGCGGAAAATCTGCACAGGATTTACACGTTGCGGAATATGGGCTATGACCCATACGTTATGATCTACGACAAGCCCCATGCGCCGCGCGAAATACGGCTTTTGCAAAGATGGGTAAACAACAAGATCATTTTCAGAAAATGCGAACGCTTTGAAGATTATGACCCGAAGCGGCGCTGACGGAGGCTGAAATGAACAAATACATCGGGAAAATCATCATCGTCACGAATATGCGGAAAATCCCGCGTTCGTGCGCGGAGTGCGGCTACTATGACGGCATGGGAAACCGCCCCGGCGGGCGCTACAACGACGGCATTTGCACGGCAGGCGCGTCGATTTACAGTACACGCGGCATTCGGGTAACAAAAGAACGGCTGAAAAACTGCCCGCTGCACATGATCGGGAGGGCTGACGATGGATTTTGACTGTTCCGGGCTATATGTATGCGACCCGAAGAAAAACACGCTATGCAACAAACGGAATTGCGGAAACCCCTGCACGATGACCCGTTACAAGGAATTTGCAAAAGATGGAGGCACAGATATGAACGTGCAACGTGCGATTGAAATTCTGAATCCGGCGCATCGGGAGCATTACGAAAGCATTGAGCCGGTAGAAGAAGCCTGCCGCATGGGAATTGCGGCGTTGTCGTACCGCGTTCGGGAAAAACCGAAATACTTTCCAGCGCGACCCGCGCCCGCTTTAGCCTGCAAGCGGTGCGGCAGCGTCAAACACTTGCGCAATGCAGACGGCGCGCAGAACGCATTCTGCGGGCAATGCGGACAGGCTATTGACTGGACGGATGCGGCGGAAACGGACGCATAAAAAAGCCGCCGACGTTTTCGCAGAACGTCGGCGGTGCTTGCCTCGGAAAAGACAAGGTTGCTCATACCTTATATATAATATCACGTTCCGGGGCGATATGCAAGCGAAAAGCGGCGGGAAACCGCTATTTTCGGGCTTGTATGGGATAGTAACTTAACGACCACAGAGCCGCCGGAGGTAAAGGCATGAAAACAATCTATCGGGAAAAACGTTACTACTGCGGAGAGTACCTCGACGTATATATTTTTCCTACATACCGGCAATCGAACGGACGGCGCAGCCGGAGCAAGCCGACAAGCGCCGCACAGAAGAAACTGAATCAGCGCCACAGAGAAGAAAAACTTGTCAGACTGCTGCACGCGAACTTCACGCCGGATGATCTTGAAATTCACCTGACATACAGCGTCCAGCCGGAAAGCGAAGAAGAAGCCGCCCGGTATGTCCGCAATTTCATACGCCGCATTCAGCGGATGCGGAAAAAAGCCGGTTTGCCGCCGCTGAAATACATCGTCGTAACAGAGCGCGGCGGAAAGACCGGGCGTTATCATCATCACATCACGATCAACGGCGGGTTAGATCGTGACGCGGTGGAGGCGGCTTGGGGCTTGGGTTATGCGAACAGCCGCCGTCTGCAATTCACGGAAACAGGGCTTGCCGGTCTTGGTCATTACATCGTCAAGAACCCCGTCGGCAAAAAGGCTTGGAATGCGTCAAAGAATCTGATTGACCCTGACCCGAAAACACGCGACGGACGCATTTCCGGCAGGCGCGCGGAAGAACTCGCACGGGACACGACCAACAACGCCGAATATGAAAAACTGTACCCCGGCTATTTCCTTGCGGAAGCTGGTGCGTTTCATAACGACGTGAACGGCGGGCGGTATATTGTCGCCCGGTTTTACCGCCGGGACGGTAAATTTATAAAGCCACAGCGAAAAACAAAAACGAATCGGAGGCGGAAAGAATGACGGTAAACGAATTTGCACAGGATGTCCACAAAAACGCCGTTGCGCACGGCTGGTATGATGCGCCTATCACATTCCCGGAAGTTGCGGTTATGATACACGCTGAAATATCGGAAGCCGTGGAAGAATGGCGCAGCGGAAACCCGATTATTTACGGCACGTGCGCGTTGTCGCCGGAGAATTGCAAGTTTTCAAAAATCTGCGATAACGTCGGGCATCCTTCGGGCGCTGATGCGGAAGGAAACTGCAAGCCGGAGGGCGTTGCGGTCGAACTCTGCGATGCGGTCATGCGCATCATGGATTTCCTTGCATTCATGGGCGTAGACATTGAAGCCGTGCTTGTAGCAAAGCACGAATACAACAAAGGGCGCGAATACCGGCACGGCGGGAAGCGCGCATAAGGAGGCGGGCTATGATTAACTATTTCGACGCAGCGGAAAATACGCTGCGATCACGTTCAATGCTTGAAAAGGCATTGAAAAACCTGATGCGGCGGCAGGAAAGAATCATGCGCCACAATGCGCCGTCTGGCTATCCGTCGTTAGATACGTCGAAGCCGTACACAAGCACAAAAAGCATAAACGACGCGCTGACCGATTGCATTGAGATTGCCGAAGTTACACGGGAGATCAACCGCACGAAAGACAAGATCGACGAAATCGACAGCGTATTGCAGCAGCTTGACCCGCAAGATGCGGAATTACTGCGCCTATGGTACATAGAGCGGAAAAGCAAAGAAGAAATTGCCGCGCAGGTGAACTATGCGTCGCGCACGTCGATCTACGATTTGCGCAATAAAGCCGTCGCGGGCTTTGCCGTGCTGTACTTTGGCGCGGATGCGGGGGCGCTGCTCTGACCGCGCCGGGCGCTTTTGAAAAAAGTCTGAACAGAAAGTTTCGGAAATCCGTGCTATGCTGATAGCCGTAAAGGGAGGTCGAGGAAACCTCGCCGCCGTGCGCCCTGCGCTTATGCGCAGGGCGTTCCCTTTACCCTTTTGCAAGGAGGCAGCAGAATGAAAGCATTTGCAAAAGCATTCTACGAATCGGCAGCATGGCGGCGGACGCGGGCGTACATCCTGAAACGCGACGCGGGGCTATGCGTCAGGTGCGGCGCGCCCGGTTGCATCGTCCATCACAAGACGGAATTAACGCCGCGAAACATAGATGACCCCATGATTACGCTGAACGAAGATAATCTTGAAACCGTCTGCCGGACGTGTCACGCGATCATTCACGAAGGAACGCCGCCGCTTGCAGACGGTCTTGCTTTTGATGCAGACGGAAACGTTATCGAATCCGCAATATCCCCCCCGGTGCGCCGCTGAAAATTTCCGGCGGCGTAACCGCGCTTCACCCACGTTTAGAACCGCTTGGGTCGCGCACATGAGGGGGGGTAACGAGAAATCCGGGAGGAGGTCATACATTATATGGCGGAAGAAAAAAAGACATACGAAGATATGTCAAACCCTGAAAAAATTGACGCGAAAAAGCGGAAAATTAAAAAACTTTTCAGGGATTTGCCCCCGGAAAAGAAGCAATTCGCGGAGGGTTTAATCAATCAATTCGCGGTCACGACGGTTACGCTGGAACGCCTTGCCGACGCGATCAACAACGGCGATCTTATCGAAGATTTTGTGCAGGGCGCACAGAAAATGCGTCGGGAGTCCCCCGCCCTACGCGCCTATAACACGACGATCAAATCATTTTCCACGCTGACAAATCAGCTTATCAGCCTGCTGCCGGAAAAGGAAAAGAAAACGGCGGGCGATGAACTGATGCAGTTTATTACGAAGCCGAAAGCGGCGGGCAGATAATGAACTATGTGCGCGAATACTGGGGGCGGATTTCAAGCGGCGAGATCGTCACAAGCCGCCGCGTCAAAGCTGTTTACGGGCGGCTGATGCAGGAAATGGACGCGCCCTCGGATGATTCGGCGTATTATTTCGACGAAGAAACCGGGGAACGCCCGATTTTGTTCATTGAGCAATTCTGCAAGCAGTCGCAGGGTACACTCGGCGCGGCGTTGAAGCTGGAATTATTTCAAAAGGCGTTCATTCAGACGCTATTCGGTTGGCTTGAAAAAGACACGGGATACCGGCGCTTCCGCGAAACGCTGCTTTTGGTCGCCCGAAAGAACGGCAAAACGACACTGCTTGCAGCTATCGCGCTGTATCTGCTTGTCGCGGACTATGAGGGCGCGGCGGAAATCTATTCCGTAGCGACGAAAAAAGATCAGGCAAAAAAGACGCTGACCGAAGCCGTCAACATGGTCAAGCAGTCGCCGGAACTGCGCGCGATCATCAAAAAGCGCCGGAATGATATTTATTTTCCGGCGACGGCATCCATCTTTGAAGCCCTCGCGTCGGATTCCAACACGCTTGACGGTCTGAACTCCCACGCGGTTATCATCGACGAATTGCACGCCATCCGCGACCGCAATTTGTACGAGGTTATGAAGCAATCGACCTCCAGCCGCCGACAGCCCATCGTGATTATGATTACCACATCCGGCACGGTGCGTGAATCCGTGTTTGATAACATTTACGAATTGGCGTGCAACATTGCTGACGGCAAGATCACGGAAGATACTTTTTTGCCGGTGCTGTACGAACTGGATGACCGCGCCGAATGGACAGACCCGCAAGCGTGGATAAAGGCAAATCCGGGACTCGGCACGATCAAGCGTTATTCCACACTGGCATCATTCGTCGAGCGGGCGAAGAAAAACCCGGAAGATTTGCCCGGCGTTCTCTGCAAGGATTTCAACGTAAAATCCGTGACAGCGGCGGCGTGGTTAAGCTACGACGAAGTAAAGAGCGACGCGACGTTTACCATGCAGGACGTGTATAACACGTACGCAATCGGCGGATGCGACCTGTCCGCGACAACTGACCTGACGTGCGCGACGCTCCTGATTCGCAAATCCGGGGATGACCCGCAAGTTTACGTTTTGCAGCATTACTTTTTACCGGCGAAGAAGCTGGAAATGCTGGACGAACACAACACGCAGGAAGCGCCATATAAAACATGGGCTGACCGTGGCTTGCTGACGGTCTGCGACGGCGTGCGCGTGGACTACTCCGACGTGACGGCGTGGTTCTGCCAGATGCGCGACGAATACAAGATCGACACGTACAAAGTCGGATACGACCGCGCCCTCGCGGGCTATTGGGTCGATGAAATGAAATCCAACGGCTTTGAAATGGTTGCCGTCGCACAGGGCGCGTTCACGTGGTCGCAGCCGATGCGCGAAATGGGCGCGGCGTTTGCCGGGAAAAAAGTAAATTACAACAAAAACCCCGTTTTGCTTTGGTGTCTGACGAATACGGCAGTCAAGAAAAGCGGGGTCAACAATATCCAGCCCGTGAAGATTTCCGACAAGCGCCGCATTGACGGCGCGGTATCGCTCCTGAATGCGTGGGTCATCTATGTGCGGGATTATGAGGACTATATGTATTTGGTGGGGTGACAACATGGCAGAAAAACGAGGGCTATTTCAGTCGATCTTCGGGAAGAAGCAGCAAAGCGACAAGGATTTTCATGCGTACAAGCTACTTAGCTCATGGGAATCGACCTTTTCGCCGTATTCCGGCAATATGTGGGACATTAACACGGTTCGTTCCGCCGTGGACGCATTTGCCCGCCGCGCATCGACCGCGCAGCCGCGCCACGTCCGGCAGTCCCCGGAAACGACGGTATCCGTCAATGACTACGTTGACCGCATCTTGCAGTATCAGCCGAATCCGTACATGACGGCGGCTGATTTTTATTACAAGCTGGCGGCACAATACAAGGTCTACAACAACGCCGTCGCGTATCCCGTCTTTGACAGTCAACGGCGGCTCGTGGCGATCTATCCCATCAACGCGCAGTATTTTGAACTGCTTGAATACATGGGAACGCTGTATTGCCGGTTCAAATTCGCAACGGGCGCGTCGTATATCTGCGAGTATTCCCGCATTATCCACATTCGCAGGCATTTCCTCGAAAACGATATTTTCGGGGATGACAACCGCCCGCTGAATCCTGTCTTGAAAACGGCGAACACGTTCAATCAGTCCATGTCAAAGTTTGCCGAACTTGTCGCCGTCATTCGCGGTATCCTGAAAGTTTCAAACGCCGTGAAAAATGAGGATTTGAACCGCCGCCGCGACGATTTCGTACGGGACAATCTGCGCATGGAGAACAACGGCGCGGGCATCGTGGTCACAGATTCCAAGTATGACTATACGCCGCTGAACGACAAGACAACGCCGATTCCGGCAAATCAGCTTGAATACATCAAGACGGAAATTTATGACTACCTCGGCGTTTCAAAAGAGATTGTCGAAAACACGGCTACCCCGCAGCAGGAACAGGCATTTTACAGCGGCGAAATCGCGCCGTTCTTCCGCAAGCTGACACAGGCGTTCACAAACGTGCTGTTTACGGAACGGGAGATCGGACACGGCAACCGCATCATTTTTGCTGCAAATTCCGTGCAGTTTGCAACGCTGCCCGAAAAGGTGACGGCGGCGAAATTCCTGACAGAGATCGGCGCGGCGACGCTTGACCAGATTTTGACGATGTTCGATATGCCGACAATCGGCGGCGAAGAAGGCGCGCGCCGCGTCCAGACGCTCAACATGGTAAATGCAAAACTTGCCGACAAGTATCAGACGGGCGCAGACGGCGACACGCCGCCGGATGACCAGAATGCAGAGAAAGACCCGCCGCCCGCAGAGCCGGACGGCGGAGAAGCGAAGGAGGATTAACGTTATGGGTATGAAACAAGGGCGCGAATATCGCGCCGTGCAGGATTTTTCCCTCGTTCCCCGCGCAGAAGAAAAAGACGAATACCGCGTACGCGGCACGGCGGTCGTGTTTGATACGCCGACGGTTCTTTTTGAATACGACGGCGTGAAGTATTCCGAAGTCATCGACCGCAATGCTTTTGACGAATGCGATATGTCCGACGTGATTTTCAACTACAATCACGGCGGCAAGGTGGTCGCCCGTCTGCGCAATAAAACGCTTGCGCTGACCATCGACGAACGCGGCTTGCACATGGAAGCTGACCTCGGAGGCACGCAGGCGGGGCGCGAACTGTATGAGGAAATCGACGGCGGGTATATCGATAAAATGTCCTTTTCCTTTTCCGTGCGCGAATCCAAGTATGACAGCGTAACGCATACCCGCACGATCACAAAGGTCAAGAAGCTATACGACGTGTCGGCGGTGGATATTCCCGCGTACAACGACACGGAGATTTCCGCGCGCAGTTTCTTTGAAGTGGAGCATTCAAAGGAACTGGCGGCTTTGGAGCAAGCCGCACGCCGGAAACGTCTGGTAGCTTTGACATACTGAAAACCCACATTTTTTGAATTTATGGAGGTACAACATGAACATTGAGAAAAGACGCGCCGAAATCGCTGCGCGCAAGGCTGAAATCCGCAAGCTGCTGACCGATGACAAGAACGCCGACATTGATGCGCTGGAAAAGGAACTGCGCGAACTGAACGAGGAAGACGCGGGACTCGAAAAGCGTCAGGCAATCGAACGTATGCTGAATTCCGGCGCTGCTGCGGGCAATCCCATCGAAAACCCCGTCGCCGCCCGCAGCCTGCCCGCAGAGGATACGGAAAAGCTGTATCGTTCCGCATGGCTGAAAACCTTGCAGGGCAAGTCCCTGACGGACGATGAAAAGCGCGTTTATGAGCAGCGCGCGTATTCGACCGCTGCAAACTCTGCGCTTCCCATCATCCCGGAAACGACCGCGAATCAGATCATCAAGAAAATGTACGAGGTCGCCCCGATTTTGCAGCGGTGCAAAATCTTCCACGTCCCCGGCAATTTCAAATTCGCCGTCGAAGGTACGAACAGCGACGCGGCGCTCCACACGGAGAACGCAAGCATTACCGCCGCTTCCGACAGCCTGACTTCCGTTTCCCTGACGGGCTACGAAATCGTCAAGCTGGTCAAGGCATCCCGCGCATCTTCCGAAATGGCGCTGTCCGCGTTTGAAAGCTACATCGTCGAAGTCGTTGCCGAATCCATCGCCCGCAAGATCGAAAATTACATCTTCACGGGTACGGGCAGCGATCAGCCCGGCGGCGTGAAGGTCGCGGGCAAGGGTACAAGCGGCGCGTACACAGACGGCACAGATCAGGTGACAGTTGCGAAAGACGGTTCTCTGTCCGAAGCAAACGTTGTCGCGCTTTACGGTATGCTTGCGTCTGGCTATGAGCGTAACGCCGTCTGGTGCATGAACAAGGCGACGTTCTTTACGGACTTCTTCCCCCTGATGAACAAGTCGAAGAACAACCTCATCGAATTCGCGGGCGGCAAGTATTACATCATGGGCGCAGAGGTCTATTTCACGGGGTCGCTTGCGGCGCATGAAGCGTACTACGGCGATTTCGAGTACATCATCGGCAACTATTCGCAGGACATCACGGTTGTCCGCTCTGAGCATTCCGGGCTTGCGACCAACAGCATTGACTACCTCGGCGCGTGCGTCTTTGACTGCAAGCCGGTCGCCGGACTCGGCGCATTCGTGCATCTTACGAAAGCAACGGCGTAACGCGGGGGGCTGAACATGGCAGTTAGCAGCGAATATGTCGCGGCTATCCGTCAACGTTTGCGGCTGACAACCGACGATTTCGACAATGAAATTTCTGACCTTATCAACGCCGCCCGCGCTGACCTTGCGCTCGGCGGCGTTGTTGAGGAAAAAGCGAACGACGAAACTGACCCGCTGATTCTAAAAGCGGTCGAAACGTACGTAAAGGCTGAATTCGGGCTTGACAACGATGACGCGGAACAATACCGCGCATCGTACAAAGAACTGCGGAACGGTCTGACGCTATCGGACAAATACATTGTCGCGGAAGGAGGTTAGCCCGTGTACTGGCGCGATGTCGTGACACTCCGCGCCGTAGTCACGGACACGGATGCGGACGGCTACCCGGCGGAAGTCGTGAAGGACACGCGCGTTTTCGCGGACGTGCAATCCGTCAAGCGCACGGAATTCTACGCCGCAAAGCAGATCGGCATTGATCTTGCAATAACCGTGAAAGTCCGCTACGGCGATTACGGCAATCAGGAACGCTTGCTGTTCAGCGGCAAGGAGTACAAGGTGGAGCGGGCATACACCGAAGCGCGCGAATTCTACACGCTGGAATGCTCTGAATTCAAGGAGGCAAGCGTATGAACGTCAACGAAACGCTGAAAACGATGTTTTCTGACCTCCTGCCGGTCGCCGCTGATACCTACAAGGGTAAAGCGACGGAATACATCGTTTTCAACTATACGGCTATCCCGGAAGATTTCGGGGACGATGACGCACAACACTGGCGCTATCTGGCACAGGTGCATTTATACGCGCCGCATGAAAAGAATTCGCTTGCGTACCGGCGGGAGATCACGCGGCGGCTTGTCGCCGGTGGCTTTACGCGCCCGACGATCACGCCCGCTTCCGATGCAAACGGGCAGCATTACGTTTTTGAATGTGAAATTTCCGGGGGCGTTGACGATGGCTGAATTATCGACGCAGGGGCTTGACGGTCTGATTGACGATATGACGGCGCTTATGGAACTGCCGGACGAAACCGTTTTGGAAATGCTGACGGCGGAGGCGGAAGTGGTCGCCGCCGCGCAGCAGTCCGAAGCGCAGCGCATGGGCGTATATGCGACCGGCAAAACGGCGGGCAGCATTTCGTATGACAAGAAATTAAAGGTCACGGGCGCAAGCCGCGCGATCTACGTTTCTCCGAAAGGAAGCCGCAGCGACGGAAGCAAACGCCGCAACGCCGAGGTCGCGTTCGTCAATGAATTCGGCAAAGCCGGACAGCCTGCCCGCCCGTTCATCGGGACGGCAAACGAAAAATCGGCAGACGCAGCCGTTGAAGCGGCGGCGGGTGTCTATGACAAGTATTTGAAATCCAAGAATCTTTAGGAGGTTACATTATGGCACAGTTTGGAGCAAAACGCCCTGTTTTTGCGCCCATCAAGACCACGCCTGACGGCGCGTTGCCGACGTATGATTACGAAAAGAAAGTCACAATCGGCAAGCTGGTCAAGGCGGATTTGACCGTTACGAACGCTTCCGGCGAATTGTACGGCGACGATGCGCTTGCGGAAAAGGTCGATATGTTCGCGTCCGGCTCTCTGGCGCTGGAAACGGATGACAAGACCGACGAAGTACAAACCGCCCTGCATGGCGCGACGAAGGACACGGAAAGCGGCGAAGTTACGGACTCCGACGGCGACGTAGCCCCGCGCGGCGGTCTGGTGTTCTACAAAGTCATCATGCGCAAGGGTATCCGCTATTTCAAGGGCATCTTCCATCCCGAAACAAAGGCAATCCTCGGCAATGACAGCGCCGCAACGAAAGGCTCGTCTATCACGTTCGGCACGTCCAGCACGACGTTTACGATCTTCCGCTGCAATTCCGGCGCATGGCGCATCACGAAGGAGTTTACCGGCGACGGCGCGGAGGCGGCTTGCATTGCGTGGTGCGATACGAAACTCGGAAAACCGGCATCGGGCGGTTAAACAATCAGCAGAGCGGGCGCGCGGGATGATTCCGCCGCCCGCTTTGGCGCTATGGAGGTAAAGACATGAAAGCGGCAAAAATCACGGTCGCGGGTACAACGTACTTCCTCGTCATGGACGGCGAAGCGATGTTTACCATCCGCGACATTTACGGCGGTACGCGCCTGATGCTGGAAAAGCTGGAACAGGACACGCGCGAAGGGTTTCTTGAAACGTGCAACGCCGCCGCTATCCTTGCAGAACGCGGCGAACTCGCCCGCCGCCGGTTAGGATATGAACCGGGGCGCATCCCGAAACGTGACGATTTCGCGCTTTTGACGCAGCCGTATGAAATCGTCCCGCTGAAACGCGCGATTGCGAACGCGATCAAACTCGGCTACGGGCGCGAGATCACCGCCCCCGGCGACGATGAAGTTGACGAAGGGCTTGAAGAATTGAATCAAAAAAAAACAAGATTCGCCGCGCGGACTATTACAGAATAGCCGTTCTATGCGGTATTTCCCCGGCTGATGCGCTGTTTATGCCGCCGGGGGAAGTATTTGACTTGTGGGAACTGTATCTGATTGCACACGGAAAAGGCAACAACGGGGAGGGTGACTGATGGCTACGCGCGTAATTTCAACAAAATTGCAGCTTGACGGCGAAGCCGAATACCGCGCGTCGCTGAAAAATATCAATTCCGAACTCGGTACGCTGAAAAGCGACCTGAAATTAACAGAATCACAGTTTGCGGGGCAACTGAACAGCTACGACGCATTAGCTGCCAAGGGCGAAACCCTTGCAAAAATGTATGAGCAGCAGGAAAAGAAACTTGCCGCCACAAACAAGATTCTGAAAGAAGCGCAGGAAGCGCAGGACAAATTTGCAAAGGCGGCGGCAGATGCAAAAGACAAGATTGCGCAGACCGAAGCCGCGTTAGATGCGCTTGCCGGTACGGAGGGCGACACTTCCGCGCAGCAGGCGGAATTAACGGCAGAACTGGAAAAGTATAAAACGGAGCTTGCGACCGCCGAAGCGAATCAGGAAAAGGCGACGCAAGCCGTCAATAAATATCAGACACAGGCAAACAGCGCCGAAGCCGAACTGAATAAACTCGGCTCGACGCTGGAAGATAACGACAGGGCTTTAGCCGAAGCCGCAAAATCGTCCGACGGGTGCGCCGATTCCGTAGACAAATATACGGGCAAGGTCAAGCGCGCGGACGAAGAAACGGAAAAGTTTTCCGACAAGCTGAAAGGCGGGCTTGTCGCTGGCGCGAAAGCGGCGGGCGCGGCGCTTGCCGCTATCGGCACGGCGGCGGTCGCCGGGGTCAAACTTCTGCTTGATTTGAGCGAATCCACGGAAGAATACCGCGTTGCACAAGGAAAATTGAATACGGCGTTTCAAGCTGCCGGATTTTCGACCGAAACGGCAAGCACGGCATACAAGTCCCTCTATGCCGTGCTGGGCGACACGGACAACGCAACGGAATCGGCGCAGCTTTTGGCGCAGTTGGCAACGTCGGAACAGGACGTTGCGACATGGGCGGATATTGCCGCAGGCGTTCAGGGTACGTTTGGCGACGCGCTGCCGATTAACAGCCTGATTGAAGCCTCCAACGAAACGGCAAAGGTTGGACAGGTCACGGGCGCGCTTGCTGATGCTCTGAACTGGGTAGGCATTTCCGAGGACGAATTCAACGAAAAACTTGCCGCGTGCAGCGACGAAACAGAGCGTACCGCCCTGATTACGGAAACGCTGTCTGCGCAGTATCAGAACGCGACCGACATTTTCAAGGAAAATAACGCTACGGTCATGGCGGCGCGCGAAGCGCAGGCAGAACTCGACGATGCGCTTGCACGGCTCGGCGGCACGGTTTCCGACGTAAAAACGGAACTGACGGCGGAATTCATGCCCGCGATTGCTGACCTCGTAGACGCTTTTTCGGATTTCCTGCAAGGTGCTGACGGCGCGGAAGAAGCCCTTGCGGATGCAATCGACGAACTGATTGAAAAGGCGACCGACAAGCTGCCGGAACTGCTTGATTTCGGCACACAAATCATCATCAACATTGTATCCGGGCTTGCAAACGCCGCGCCGTCGCTTGTCGAGGGCGCGGTAACTGTTCTGTCTACGTTGGTGGAGGGCTTGCTGGAAGCCCTGCCGCAGTTGACCGAAGCGGCGGCGCAAATGGTCGCAGCGCTCGTTCAGGGCATCGGGGAAGCGCTGCCGACGCTGATTCCGGCGGCGGTGGAAGCTGTCACGCAGCTTGTGCAATCCCTGATTGACAACGTACCGCTGCTTGTTGACGCGGCGTTGCAGCTTGTCACAGGGCTTGCGGAGGGCGTTCTTGAAGCGATTCCCGTATTGCTGGAGGCGCTGCCGGAACTGATTGAAAGCCTGATTTCGGCGCTGCTTGAAGCCGTTCCGCAGATCATCGAAACCGGCGTAACACTCCTGACTGCCCTCGTCACAAACCTTCCGACGATTATTCAGACGATCATTGCGGTACTGCCGCAGATCATCACAAGCGTCATTCAAACGCTTTTGACGCATTTGCCGGAGATCATCGACGCGGGTTTCAAGCTGCTTACGGCTCTGATTACGGACTTGCCGAATATCATCTTGACCATCGTGCAGGCGCTCCCGGAAATCATCACGTCCGTCATTAAAACGCTGACGGACAATATTCCGCAGATCGTCGAAACCGGCGTGAAGCTGCTCACGTCCCTGATTACGAATCTTCCGCAGATCATCGCGGAAATCGTGCGGGCAATGCCGGAGATCATTACCGGCATCGTCAATGCGCTGTCCGAGGGCATTTCACAGGTCACGGAAGTCGGCGCAAACCTTGTGCGCGGCTTGTGGAACGGTATTCAGTCCCTTGCTGGTTGGCTTTGGGATCAGGTTAGTAGCTGGATTTCCGGCATTTGGGACGGAATCAAGGATTTCTTCGGCATCGCGTCCCCGTCAAAACAAATGGCGTGGGTGGGGTCTATGCTTGTCGAGGGTCTGGCGGGCGCAATCGACAAAGACGGCGACAAAGCCGTTGCAGCCGTTGACGATATGGCGGCGGGCATGATTGCGGAAGTCGAGTCCGAAATGGCGAAGGTCAACGCATCCCTCGCGGACGGAATCGGGGACATTGAAACAGGCTTTACCGCGCGGGCGACCATTCAGGAAGTCGCCGCGTCTATTCCGTCATCCCTGAACGCCGGACGCATGGGAGCGGGCGCGACCGCAGGCGGCGACACAACCGTTACAAATCACTTCCACATTGCGGCGCTGCAAGTACGGGAAGAAGCCGACGTGAAGAAGGTTGCAAAGGAACTCTACAATATGCAGAAAACGAAAACGCGCAGCAAGGGGGTCGTTACGTAATGATTGGATTTACATTCAACAACGTCCACAGCCGGGACATGGGCGTAGTATTCAAATCCGATGACAGGACGCTGCTTCCGGCAAAACGAATCACGCAATACAAGATTCCGGGCAAGTCCGGCACGTATGACATTGCCGACGGTTACGAAAACCGGCAGATTTCATGCACAGTCGCTTTTGTTGGAGCGGGCAACGCATACGCGGGCGTTCGGCAGACGGCGCGCGCCGTTGCGGAATGGCTCTCCGGCGACGGTCTGCTTATTTTCGATGATGAACCCGAAAAGGCGTACAGCGCGAAGGTCATTGACGGCATCGGTATTGAACAGATTGCCGTTACCGGGCATTGCAGCGTTACGTTTTTGTGTGAGCCGTTCGCGGAATCCATCGGCTACAATCAGAAAGCCGTGCAGTCTGTTTCCCTGCCGGATACGGTCACGATTGACGTAAAAGGCACGCAGGAAACCGACGGGCTGATTTACATTACAGCGCGCGGCACAATTACGAATTTGACCGTTACGCGGTTAAAGGTGAATTAAAGAACGGAGGTATTTCAACATGAGCGCATTATCAAACGTCCACGCGACAAGTCTTCTGAACACATCCTTGCGCAGCGGCACGTACTACCTTGCATTGTTTCTGACTGACCCGACGGCAAGCGGAAACGGCACGGAAGTCAGCGGCGGCGGATATGCCCGCAAGATCATCACATTCGGCACGCCGTCGCTTGTGTCCGGCAAAGAACAGGTCACAAACAGCGCCGCCGTCGATTTCGGCACGATGACCGCAGACCTCGGCACGGTCGCGTATTGGGGCATCTACGATGCACAGTCAAGCGGCAATCTGCTTTGGTACGGCGCGTTCTCGCGCAGCAAGAATGTGTTGAGCGGCGACGCAATCACGGTTTCCACGGGGGCAATCGTCTGTACGCTGTCATAAGGGGGCAAGACCATGTATAACCGCTCTGCATACAACAGAACATCGTTTAACCGTTCATCGTCCATCGTCTTTGAATGGCTTGCGACGGCGAACGCGGAAACGGATGCGTCGGCGGCGGTCAAGATCATCCGGCATTTGAACGGGGCGGTCGAAGCGGTTGCAGAAGCGCGCGGCGTGATTATCCGCGTCGTGCTGCCGTCTGCCATTGCAGAAGCAGAATCGTCCAGCGTGGGCGATTACATCCGCGTACTGTTCTTTGATGCGATGGCGGAAGCCGTAGCGACGGCAACCGCAACAGGCGTTTCAACGTACGGTTCGATCACAATGCAATTCCCCGGTCTGACCATGACCGCCGGGGACGAACTGATTATTGACACAGGACACATGACGATCACGCTGAACGGCGCGAATGTCATTGACCTTCTGAGCGATGACAGCGAATTTTTCAAGCTGAAACCGGGCGAAAACGACATTATCGTAGAGGGCGGCACGACGGCGGACATTAAAGTTTTGTGGAAAGACAGGTGGCTATAATGAAAGTCCCACAGATTTTTGACCGCAACATGAAGCGCCTTGCGTTCCTCGACAACGCCGTTTCCGTCGGCTATTCGCTGGAAATCAACTCGTTATGGACGGCGACGTTTACGCTTCCGGCGGACGATGACAAAAACGCATACTGCCAGCCGTTGAATTTCGTCGAAATCTTTGACGGCGACGAAAGAATTGACCTGTTCCGCATCATCGGGGAAGATTTGGAGCGCAGCAACGGCGCGACGCGGTTCTATGACTGCGAACACGTCCTTGCTACGCTCCTGTCCGACGTGCTGTTTCAGTACCATCAATACGGCGGGGGCGGCATCAAGACCGCCGACGTGCTGAACTACGTGCTTGCGCGGCAGACAACGCGCAACTGGGTTTTAGGCGATTGCGATTTCAAGCGGTATTTCGAGTACAACTGGGAAAATTCAACGCTGCTTGCGGCGCTGTTCGCCGTGCCGGAATGCTTTGACAGTGAATATATGTGGACATGGGACACGACCGTTTACCCGTGGACGATTTCGCTTGTAACGCCGTCGGACACGATGAAAAGCGAAGTCCGATACGCGAAGAACATGACCTCGATGAAAAAGACCGTGGACGCATCTGGCATCGCAAACCGCATTTATGCCCTCGGCTATGGCGAGGGCGTGAATCAGTTGACCATTGCGGGCGTGAACGGCGGCAAACCGTACGTCGAGGACGCAATGAGCATTCAGCAGTACGGGCTATGTTCGACCATCCTCGTAGACAGCCGGTACGAAGTCGCGGAAAACCTCAAAGGATACGCGGAACAGATGCTTGCAGAACTGAAAAACCCGTATGTCAGCTATGAGATCGGCGCAATCGACCTTCACAGGCTGACCGGCGACACGTTTTCAAAATTCCGCCCCGGCGAGATCGTCCGCGTCGTGGATGAAGCCGACGGCATCAACCTCCGCACACGCATTGTCAGCGTGGAGAAAAGCGACGCGCAGGGCGACCCCGGAAGCGTGACCGTTACCATTGCCAACAAGTCAAAGGACATTGCGGGCAGCATTTCCGAACTGCAAAACCGCGCCCTCATCAATGAAACGTATGCGCAGGGCGCGACGAATCAGCAGATTTACAATTTCACGGACAACGCCGACGCGACGCATCCGGCGACGCTGAAACTGTATATTTCTGATTCCGTCGTGCGTATCAACAAAATGCTGTTAAACATTCAGTTTGAAGCGTTCCGCGCATATGAAAAAGCGATTGGCGGCGGTGGCGGACAGACAACCTCTAGCGGCGGCGGACAAACTACATCGTCCGGCGGCGGACAGACCACCTCCAGCGGCGGCGGGTCTACAACTTCGTCCGGCGGTGGAACAACGTCATCGTCAACCAGTCTGCGAAGCAGCAACACAATCAATTCGTCGGATAACGGCGGCAGCGGCGGCGAAAATCACAATCACGGTCTTGCACGCGGCGACCGCCTTGCGCTGATAGATTACGACGGCAATATTATCGGCGGGCGGAATTTCGTGCCGTCCGGCGCGCACACGCATCCGGGGCATACGCATACCGTCGGTTCCCACACACATAGCGTCAGCGCCCACACACATAGCGTCAGCGCGCATACGCATACGGTCGCCGCGCATACGCACACGGTTCAAGATCATACACACAAAATCGAATTCGGCATCTATGAGGGCGCGCGGGCATCTTCGGCAACGATCAAGGTTGACGGCGTGGAAATCCCCGCCCCGGCATCGTATGACAATCTGGATATTGTCGAGTACCTGAAAACGGATGACAGCGGCAAGATTCAGCGCAACGCATGGCATACGATTCAGATTTTGCCGAATTCCATGAGCCGCATTGTCGGCGCGGTGTTTATGCAGACGTTCTGCAATTCGCGCGGCGGCGGTGATTACTAAAACGGGAGGTTACGCAATGGCAGAACTTGCAAAAATGTACCCGCCACAGGCGAACACGCCGGAAACATCCCTGTCCGGCGCGCTGACGGCGGCGGGAACGACCGTAAACGTCGTAGACGGGACAATGCTGCCGGATGCGCCGAACTTGCTGACAATCGGTGCAGACGGGTCTACGGCGGAAACTGTGCTGATGACCGCAAAGAGCGGGAACGTACTGACCGTTGTGCGCGGGCAGGACGGCACGACCGCGCGGGCGTGGTCTGCGGGCGACGTTATCGGCAGATATTTCACGGCGGCAGATCAGAAAGCAATGCAGGACAACATTACAGCCCTGAACAACGGAAAGACGGAAAAGGTCACGTCCCCGACGGACGGCAACCTCGTCGCGTTCGACGGCACGACCGGCAAGCAGAAGGACAGCGGCAAGAAGCCGGGTGACTTCGCTGCTGCCAGCCACACGCACAGCGGATACGTCGAAAAGGTGAATTCCCCCACGGACGGCAACCTCGTCGCATTTGATGGCACGACCGGCAAGCAGAAGGACAGCGGCAAGAAGCCGGGTGACTTCGCCGCTGCCAGCCACACGCACAGCGGATACGTCGAAAAGGTCAATTCCCCGACGGACGGCAACCTCGTCGCGTTCGACGGCACGACCGGCAAGCAGAAGGACAGCGGCAAGAAGCCGGGCGATTTCGCCGCTGCCAGTCATTCACACAGCGGATATGCGCAGGCGCTCATTTTCCAGAACGTCAGCGTTGCAGCGTCCGCATGGAGCAGCGACAGCACGTATTCGGCGTACCCGTACGCGGCGACGCTGACGCTGACGGGCGTGACCGCAAGCCACGTGCCGGAGGTTACGTTCGGGGCAACGGAAGCCGCATCCGGCATCTACGCGCCCGTTGCGCTGTCCGGCAGCGGCACGGTCAAAATCTACGCCGCGTCGAAGCCGACGGCGGCGATCACGCTGCAATCTATTTTGTGCATTAAGGCGGTGTAAAACATGATCGGAAGAACAAACGCATTATCGGCGGCGGGGGTGGAATTATCCCTCGTCGTTTCTGTTACCTCCGGCGCGGCAGTAACCGCGACGAAAAGCGGCAAGACCGTCACAGGCACGGCGGCGGGCGGCTCTTGTGTCCTGAAACTGCCGGAGGCGGGTACGTGGAGCGTGTCGGCAACGCTGAACGGGCAGACTTCCAACACGCAAAGCGTGTCCGTAAAAGACAGCTACGCCGTGTCCCTGACGTTCTTTAGCGCGACGATTACGGTAACGGTCGATTCCGGCGCATCCGTCGCGCTGCAAAAGGGCGGCACGACAGTCCAGACAAAGACCAGCACGGGGACAGCGGTATTTACCGTAACAGAAACCGGCACATATACAATCGTCGCCACAAAGAGCGGGCAGAGCGTCAGCGGCACGGTCAACGTCACGTCCGGCACGACCACATACGTGCTGACCCTCTCTTTTGTTTCGTCTACGCTGAATAGCAATGATTGGAGCGTCATCAAGTCCGTATCTGATGCAGGACAGGGCGCGTCTTATTGGAGCATTGGCGACCGCAAGGCGATCACACTGAACGGTACGGTTGGGGCTTTGGCGTTATCCAACGTCACAACGTATGCGTTCATCATCGGATTCAATCACAATTCCAGCGTCGAGGGCGCAAACCGCATTCATTTCCAGTTGGGAAAAACGGCGCTGTCCGGCGGCACAGACGTTGCGCTATGCGACAGCTATTACAACAATACCGGCGGCGGATTCCGCATGAATACCAGCAACACGAATTCCGGCGGCTGGAACTCGTCGAATATGCGTACAAAAATTTGCGGTACAAGCCTGTCAAGCTATTCCGGCACGATCATTGCGGTCATCCCGGCGGCGCTCCGCGCGGTGCTGAAATCTGTGACGAAGTACACGGACAATACCGGCGGCGGGAGTACATCCGCAAGCGCGGTGACGGCAACAACGGACTATTTCTTTTTGCTGTCTGAATACGAAGTATTCGGAAGCATCACATACGGAAACACGAACGAAAAGAGCAAACAGGCGCAGTATTCGTATTACAGCGCCGGAAACAGCAAAGTCAAATACAATCACAGCGCGACAAGCACAGCCGTTTTTTGGTGGCTCCGTTCCCCGCGTGCCAGCAGCTCCACGTTTTTCGTGTTTGTGTATACTGACGGCACGGTCAACTTCAGCTCCGCGAACTACTCGATTGGCTTTGCCCCCGGCTTTTGTGTATAATTCGGAATTCAAGCCTTGCGCCCTCAATGGGCGCACAGGCGGCAGGAGGTCACGAAATGTCAGTACCGAAGTCACGACGCGGAGAAAGCCCGGCGGAGTATATCAACCTCGCCCGCGAAATCTACGTTTTCACGTACAACCGCGTCAGAATCTTACCGAAAAGCTACACGTTCTATTTCTCGCTGCCGCTTTACAATGCGGCGCGCGAGGCGTACCGGCTTATCAAGACGGCGAATCTGATTTTCATTCACAACGACGCAGACAAGCAGAACCGCAAGGAATTGTACGAACGGGCGCAGGGCTATTACAATTCCATGCTGGACGTGCTTGACCTCGCGTACATGAATGTCAACCATGAGAAATTGCCGCCGAATGTCCTGAAAGAATGGGTCAAGCTGATAACCGACGAACTCGCGCAGATTTCAAAGATCAAGCGGAGCGACAAAGCGCGGTAGCGCGCCGCCCTGCATGATTTGGGTTATATTCCGTACAGCCGTTAATTGGTGGCTCCGTTCCCCGAATGCCAGCAACTCCACGAATTTCGTGAATGTGAATACTGACGGCACGGTCAACAACAACAACGCGAACTACTCGAATGGCTTTGCCCCCGGATTTTGTATGAACATAGGGCAGACCGATTAGCCGACAGGCAAAAGCAGTCCCTATACAAAAGGGGAATATAACCCCTCTGACGGCATCCGCCGCCGGACAAACATATACCACGATACGGAAAGTCGGACGCTACTTGCATGGACGCGGGGCGCGCGTTCCCCGCGTTTTCATGGCTACGCCGTTACGCATTTTAGACAGCGCGACAAGAAAGAAATGTACGAGGTATCATTTTTCCATGAACAGCACAGAAAGGCACGAAGCGCGGTATCAGCGGCGCAAAGCCGCGCGCATGGAGAAGAAAGCAGCAGCGTTGAAAGAATTCGGGGATTTCGGCGCAGTGTTTTCTTTTGACCATCTTTACGCATCATACCGCGCATCCATCAAGGGCGTTGGGTGGAAAGCAAGCACACAGCGTTATAAATCGTCCGCCCTCGCCCACATCACAAAAACGCAGGAAGAATTACTGACCGGCAAATATCGGTCGCGTGGATTTTACGAATTTGATCTTGTAGAACGGGGCAAGCCGCGCCACATCCGGAGCGTTCACATTTCGGAACGTGTCGTGCAGCGCTGCTTATGCGATTACTGCCTCGTCCCCGCATTATCAAAGTCGTTTATCTACGACAACGGCGCAAGTCTGCGCGGCAAAGGCTATGATTTTGCCGTATCACGCGTGACGCGGTTTCTTGCAGATCATTACCGCCGGTATGGGAACGAGGGCTATGCCCTGATTTTCGATTTCTCAAAGTATTTTGACACGGCGCATCACGAACCGATATTTGAACAATTCCGGCGCAGCGGCATCGACGGCAGCCTCGTCCGCTTGTCGGAATATTTTATTTCCAACTTCGGGGACGTGGGGTTAGGGCTTGGCAGTCAGGTTTCACAGATTGCCGCGCTTGCCTTGCCGAATAAAATTGACCATTTCATAAAAGACGTTCTGCGCATGAAGCGGTACGTTCGATACATGGATGACGGTTGCATTATCGACCGTTCAAAGAAGCGTCTTGAAAACTGCCTGCATCATTTGCGTCGGCTCTGCGCCGCGCACGGTATCCGCCTGAACGAAAAGAAAACGCAGATCATCAAATTGACGCGCGGGTTTTCGTTCGTGAAAGTCCGTTTCCGATACGGAAGAACCGGCAAGATCGTCCGCAAAGCGACGTATCAGGGCATTCGGCACATGATGCAGAAATTGAAGATTTTCCGAAGATGGGTAGACCGGGGCAGGATGGCAGCGGCGGACGTAGCTGCTTCCGTCACGTCATGGCTCGGTCACATGAGAAGATTTCACTCCTACTTTGCCGTACAAAAGGTTTTGCGGCAGTACAATCAACTGTTTCCGGGAGGTACGTATGGACTACATCACTTACAAACGGTATAAGGGCAACGGAATCGGCGGTTATTTCAACCTTCGCCACGGTACGAAGGTTACGGAAAACGGCGGGTTCCTGCACGCCCCGGACGGGCGCGGTATCTGCGCCGTGACCAGCGAGGACGGATGGGAGCATTTCAGACCCGACACGCCGGAGGGCGCATACCGGCAAAAGCTGCTTGACAAGCTGTACCGATTCTATATCAGCGGCAAGGGCGATGCGGCGGCGGATTTTACCGCCGAACGCTTCCCGGACGCTGATAATTATTACTGGAAAAACCTCTTGCGCACAATGCCTACGCCGAATCTGACGGCGTTTTATTCTGCGCGGCTCGGACAGCCGCCGAAAATGGAGGGATAACGTATGTATCAGATCAAACAGAACGGCAGCGTCATCGGTTATTCGGATGACGTTATTTTTGTCCGCCTGCATGAAAACGGGTGCTATGTCCCGTGTGAGCGGGCGCAGGCGGGCGGATTTTGCGTGAAAGTCCCGATTGACTACACGGAAGAAGAAAGCGGCGAAACGAAAACGCGGCTTGAAGATTTCGTGTATAAGTTTTCTGACGATGATCTACTCGGCATCGAACCGACGGCGACCGTGGAGCAATTCAGCGGCGCGTTGATGATTGCCGAAGCCGACAAGGTTGTTGACATTCTGGTAGGAGGTGCAGACGAATGATTACTGTCCAGCGGGCGCGAGAACTGCGCGCGATGATCGAAAAGGCGGCGGGCGCGGGACTCGACAACAAAGACGGTTCGACCGCCGTAGAACTGTTTCCGACGCTGACCGGCGGCGGGGCTCTTGTGAAGTCCGGCACGCGCATCAACTGGAAAGGCGCGTTGAAGCGCGCGGCGGTGGATTTGTGGGATACGGCGGAAAATACGCCGGAAGCCGCGCCGAACTTGTGGGAAGACGTGCTGTATAAAAACGGCGTGCGGGTCATCCCGTCGCCCATTACGGCAGGGCTTGCGTTTTCAAAGGGCGAACGTGGCTATTGGGGCGACACGCTTTACGAATCACTGCTTGACAGTAACACATGGACTCCCGAAGAATACCCCGCCGGGTGGCAGGAGGTCACGGCATGACCCGCGCGATCTATACCGCCGCGAAGGACGGCGAAGTTATCGCGCAGCGCGACGCGCTGATATGGGTGCGGCTGACCGCGCCCGGCGTGTATGCCGTCTGCGCAGAAGCAGACGGCGAGGGCGTTCTGATTGACGGAACGATTTACCACGTGCGCGGTTGTCCCCTTTTGCCGGGGAAAGAAACCGTGACGCTTGATTACATCGAACAATAACGGAGGGTGCATTATGAATTGGAGCGTGATTATCGGCATTTTTGGAACGCTTGCGGGGTTTGCGCTGTCATATCTCGCGTTCGTACGGAGCAGCAAAAAGGACAGCGCCGACGCGGGCAAGGAGTCCGGGACGGTGCTGACCGAAATCGGCTATATCAAGGCGAATACGGATGACATTAAGCGCAAGCAGGAAAAGCAGGACGAAACGCTTATGAAGATGACGGAACGTGTCGTGAAGCTGGAGGGAGACAGCGCCCGCACGAACAAGCGGCTTGAAATTCTGGAGTCCCACGATTACGGGGGCAGCAAATGACCGCAAAGCGCGCCCGGCGGCGCAGGAAGATCAAAGCAGCGTTTGCCGCAGCATGGGAGTTTGCAAAAGGCTATCTGTCATTCAGCAAACTTCTTTGCTACGGCGTTTTGCTGATAGACTACAAAACGACATCAACGACGCTGGATTTATGCTATATCGCAGTCGCAAACAATTATACGGGCAGCTTGCCGTATTTGACTGCGCTGATAGCGTTATTGCAGGCGGCTACTGCTACGGTGCTGTCTTTCGCCCTGAACAAAAGCAAGGCAGAAAACACGGCGGGCGGTATCGTGTACGAAACCACATTGAAACGGGACTGTTAAAAGGAGGAAAACACATGAACGAAATCATTCTGAAACGAATCGGCGCGCTTTTGAGCGTCAAAAGCATTGTGACGCTTGCGCTGACGGCGGTATTCGCGTACTTAGCCGTTACGAAGCAGATCAGTCAAGAATTCATGGTCGTTTATACGGTCGTGATTGCGTTCTACTTCGGAACGCAGACGCAGAAGATCAGCGACGCGGTAGACAGCAAGGGGGCGCAATAATGCCCCTGACAGTTGAACAGCGGCTTATCAGCCGCAATTTCAGGCGATGCACGGGGCAGCGGAAAATTGAATACATCGTGATTCATTATTTCGGTTCGCTCGGTACGGCGGCAGCGGTTGCGAATTATTTCAATACGCCGGGTATTCAGGCATCCGCGCATTACTGCTTAGACGAAGGAAGCACGGTCTATCAGTGCGTCGAGGACAACAATATTGCGTGGCATTGCGGCACATCCGGCGCATACGTTCACCCGCGATGCAGGAATGAAAACAGTATCGGCATTGAAGTCCGCCCGTACAAGCTGGATAAATCTACGGCGCGTTCCGCCGCGCCCGCCGATTGGTATTTCCCGCCGGAGATCGTGGACAACCTCGTTGTGTTCACGCAAATGCTGATGCAGAAATACAACGTCCCGATTGAAAACGTCGTGCGGCATTACGACGTAACGGGAAAATGGTGTCCGCGTCCGTGGATGGGCGACGATACGAACACCTATTACGGCACGTCCGGCAATGAACAATGGAAGAAATTCAAGGAACGGTTATCCGGGGAGGAATTAGACATGAACATTGAAGAAGCACGGAAGCAGTTGACCTCTTGCGCCGACACGGGCGACACGCCCTCCGAATGGGCGCGCGACGCGGCGGAATTCTGCAAGCGCAAAGGCATTTTTAACGGCGATGGCGCGGGAAACTACGGATGGCAGCAGCCCATTACGCGCGAAGCCGTCGCGCAGATTCTTTACAACGCTTTTGAAAGCGCGGGTATGCTTGACGCTATCCCGGACAAAAAATAATTCGAGCGGGCGGGGATTCTGATTCCCTGCCCGCTCTTTTCTTTTGTGTTATGCCTGTTTGCGGAACTCGCAGTTGATTTTCATGCCGTAGTTGATCGAATGCCCCTCGTCATCCGTTCCGCCGCCGTAGACTTCGGCGGAAGTCACGCCGACGAAATCGCCCCAGCGCTGCACGAAAAACGGCACGTCATCTTTGCTGATATTGCCGACCTGATAACCTTCGGCAAACACATGAAACGCCGGTTCGCCCTGATATTCCCCGCGTTCAATCGTAATGTCAACGCCCTCGTCGCTGTTAAAGGGCGCGTCCCCGAAATGCAGCTTGCGCAGAAGCGTTTGACGGCGCTTCCCGTCCTCATTTTTGAACGTCACGCCGACAACTTTGAATGTCAGCGTTTCCCGCGCTGCCCGCTCTGCGCGCCACGCTTCCAGACGCGCCGCATCTTCCCGTTCTTTTGCTTCCCGGCGGGCGGCAGCAGCCGCAGCCGCGTCCCGCTTTAGCTTGTTTTTCTTCCAGACGCGATAAATCCATACACAAATGCCGATGGGATAGAAGATCACAAGAAGAACGATTTGCCACGTTTTCAGCTTTTTCATGGTATGAGTAGCCCTCCTGATATTTTTCGGTCGTGCTGACCTTTAACACAATTATCATTCATCCGCGTGTTAAAGTCAAGAATAATGCAGATCATTAGCACAAGGAGGGCGGCGCGCAGCGCATGAAGATATACGATTACAACGGGAAAAAGAATATCTGCGGCGAACGCATCCGGGAAGCGCGGCTGAAACAGCGGCTATCACAATCCGACCTCGCGGCGCGCGTTCAGGTCGAGGGCGTGATAATGGAACGCGATTCAATCAGCCGCGTTGAGATCGGGACGCGGTTTGTTCCTGACTACGAAATACCGATATTCGCAAAAGTCCTCGGCGTATCTGTCTTGTGGCTTTTGGGCATGGAGTAACCCCGGCGGAATTCTTCCCCGCCGGGGTAAATTTTTTGCATTTTTTCAAAAAAGCTATTGACATACACGTACGTGTATAGTATAATAAGAATCAGAAAGGGGGGACAAAAACATTGAGCAAGAAACCGCATAAGAAAAGCGGCAATAAGAAAGACCAGCAGGCAAGCACAATCAATCTTATTACCGCAATCGTCAATCTTGTCATTGCGATTCTGCTTTTGATAGAAAAGCTGACAAGGTAACGGGCAGGGGGAGAAATCCCCCTCGCCCATAGAATAACACGAACGCGGCTCAATGTCAAATCACTATGGATACGGTCATTTATATTTTATGCGGAATTAGTATCATCCTGTCAGTGTGTGCAATCATTATATCGCTGAAACGGAGGCGGTAACATGGAAGAAAAGAGCAAGTACGCCGCGCAGCAGCGGTATAATCGCAAAAACTACGTGCGTTTCCCGCTGGATTTGAAGCCGGATGTTTTAGAAGAATTCCGGCGGGTCTGCGCGGAGAACGGGACGAATCCCACAGCGGAAATCAAAAAATTTATTGCCGGATACTGCGAAAGCGGCGGCAAACAATGACAGCGGCAAGGGGCGGGAAACCGCCCCTTTTTGCTATGTATGGAGGGTATGACATGGGCGAACAATACAAGCAACTGCAATTCCGGGACAGGCTGAAAATTGAAGCACGTCTGAATATCGGATACAAGCCGAAGCAGATAGCCGCTGACCTCGGCGTACACGTCAGCACGATCTATCGGGAAGTGAAGCGCGGGACGTACACGCACATGAATTCAGACCTGACAACAGATATTCGGTACAGCCCGGAGATTGCCGAGGCGCGCTATCAAGAAAGCCTGTCCGCGAAGGGCGCGCCGCTGAAAATTGGTAAAAATCATGCCGTTGCCGCGTTCATCGAAGATAAAATAATAAACGACGATTATTCCCCGGCTGCGGTCTGCGCGCTTCTGCACCGGGAAGAATTTGCGCATTTCGGTATGACGTTCTGCCGCGCCACGCTTTACAAGTACATCGACGAGGGCGTATTTCTGGAACTGACCAACGCAGACCTCCCGGAAAAGGGCGAACGGAAAAAGGAATACAAGAAAGTCCGCCCGCGTCAGAAACGGGAAAGCCGGGGAACGCCGATTGACGAACGCCCGGAGATCATCAACGAACGCAAAGAACCGGGGCATTGGGAAATGGATACCGTCGTAGGAAAGAAAAAGACAAAGGCGCGCTTGCTTGTGCTGACTGAGCGGGTGACGCGCCGCGAGATCATCATACGCATAAAAGACGGCAGAGCGGAAACCGTCGTGCAGGCGCTTGACCGGCTGGAACGGATTTACGGCGCGGCGTTCTATACGGTATTCAAGTCGATCACGGTTGACAACGGCTCGGAATTTGCGGATGCGGATGGAATCGCACGCAGTGCGATCAACGCCGAAGAAAAACGCACGGCGGTGTATTATTGTCATGCGTACTGCTCTTGCGAACGCGGGACGAACGAAAACATAAACCGCATGATTCGGCGGCGCTTCCCGAAAGGCACAGACTTTGAAGCCGTCACGGACGCAGACGTTGCCCGCGTGGAAGATTGGATAAACAACTATCCCCGTGAAATCCTCGGTTTCCAGTCATCCGCGCAGATGTTCAGCGCCGTGTTTGCTGCCGCTGCATAGTCCTGAAATGCACCTTGACAACGCCTTTTTGCCGAGGTAAAAAGGTATCATAAAAATATTTCTACTTTTTTCGCATTAAATACTTGACATTTGCGAATGCGCCGTTTATTATTAAGTGCGAAAGAAGTTATTACTTCTGACGCGCTTATTTT
>ERZ808274.227-NODE-227-length-32817-cov-4.093035_pt1 | contig 32817 bp, 32 predicted proteins | sample MGYA00521277_ERZ808274 | MGnify/ENA primary metagenome ERZ808274 (study PRJEB31516, sample SAMN03275597) | gut metagenome | biome: mammalia-associated habitat; material: feces | host: Papio cynocephalus | place: Kenya | collected 2012-07-28 ... | reverse complement strand
AAAGGTAATTGCAACGCGAGTAGATGATATGTTGCATTTAGTTTTTCAATTAACACGTTTAACAAAAATAAAGTAATTTTAGAGACAATTGTTTATAATTTTTTCGAGGTCATAGTTATGGAAATCAATGAATATCAAGAATTAGCAATGGTTACACTTAACAAATCATTAAAAGAAAAAGATGTTTTAATTAATAGCGTTATGGGACTTTGTGGAGAAAGTGGAGAAGTAATTGATATCGTTAAAAAACACTTAGCTCAGGGGCATGATTTAAACAAGGAAAAAATGATTGAAGAATTAGGCGATGTCGCTTGGTATTTAGCGGAAGCCGCGACCGCACTTAACGTTTCATTGGAGGAAATATTAATTAAAAATATTGAAAAGCTTAAAAAACGCTACCCAGACGGGTTTAACAAATATAATTCAATTAATAGATAATATAAAGTATGTATCCAAAATTATTCGGTATTATTGATTCATATGCTGTAATGGTTATACTTGGTATTGCATTAGCGGTATTGGTGTTTTCATTATATTTTTTAAAGAAAGTTAAATTATCAAAAATTGAATTAATTGACCTTTTAATTGTTTGTGTTGTTACGCTGTTTGTTGGAATCATATCTGCTTGTTTGTTTGAAAATGTTTATGAATGGATTGAGAAACAAGCAATTAAATGGACATGGGGAATGACTTTCTATGGAGGATTAATAGGCGGAATAGTCGCATTTTTATTAATGTATTTTTTCTATTATAAAAAACGTCATAAAGATATATTTGATCAAATATTAATTATTGTTCCTGGATGCATAACATTGGCTCATGGGGTTGGAAGAATTGGTTGTTTTTTGTCTGGTTGTTGCTATGGGAAAATAACCGATAGTTGGATTGGTGTTACATTTCAAAACGTTGAAGGACGAAGAATACCAACTCAATTAATTGAAGCAATATTTCTATTTATATTAACTGCTTTGTTATTAATTTTTGCATTCAAAAATATTACAAAATATACAATGATTATTTATATCATGTCGTATGCAATATTTAGATTTGTTATCGAGTTTTTTAGAGATGATCCAAGAGGAGTAGCATTTGCTTTATCTCCATCTCAGATTTGGTGTATAGTTTTATTTGTTTTATCAATACCGTGTATATTTATATTTAGAAAGTTTATATTTAGCAAAAATGAAACATGTAAAAATTAGTGTAGCAGATACTTTGATAAGTTCGTTTTTATTTATTTTTGTTGTTTCTTTTCCTTTTCAATATTTTGCTAATCACTTACCTAATTATGTCATAACAATATTAGAGTTATGCTTAAGAATGTTTTTAACAGGATATTATCTAAGACTTATTTTTAAATACAATATACCATTAGGAAAAATTAATTTTAAAAATCTTTTATTTTTCATTCCTTTTTTATTAGCAACATTCACAAATCTACTTGCTTTTCCTTTTGCAGACGAAGTCGCCACATTGTCTTTTAACTGGGTAATGATTTTAGATATATTGATAATTGTATTTACTGCATTTAATGAAGAAATATTATTTAGATTATTTATTTATAACAGTTTGAGAATTGAAAATAGATTGTTAAAGATTTTAGCGGGTGCCGGTATATTTGGAGCATTTCATCTTCTTAACTTAATTACGCCTTCATTTTTAGCTGTTTATCAAAGCGTTTTAATTCAAAGCATATATACATTTGCCTTAGGCTTAATATTATGTTTTATGTATGAATTTGTAGCATCTATTATTCCTTGTATTGTTTTTCATTTTATTTTTAATTTCTTTAATCAATTTTTGGTTACAGCTATGTTTTATCCAATCTATTCGAATTATTTTCCTTTATACGCCGCTTTAACGATAGGCTGTGCATTAACGATTTATGGAATTTTGCTATATATTTTTAAGTTCAAAAAAGATCCAAATTCGTTATCATATAATCAATATTTCGATTAAAAACGATCCTAGATTTTAAGCGATAAAAATGTGAGAATTATATTATGAAAGCAGTAATTTTTGATTTAGACGGCGTTATTTGCTCAACTGATGAATACCACTATTTGGCTTGGAAGGCACTTGCGGATCGTGAAGGAATTTATTTTGACAAAGTCATCAATAATTATCTTCGCGGAATCTCAAGAAAGGATTCATTAGAACTTATCCTTATGAATTCAAAAAAGAAATATTCAAATGAAGAAAAAGAAGAAATGTTAAATTACAAAAACGAAGTTTATAAGAAATTATTAGCTAAATTAACGCCAGATAATTTATCTAATGATGTTATGGATACATTAAAAACACTTAAAAAAAGAGGTTTTAAGATCGCTATTGGTTCATCTTCAAAAAACGCAAAAACAATTTTAAAACAATTAAATATCATCGAAATGTTCGACGCTATTATTGACGGAACAAATATATCAAAAAGTAAGCCTGACCCAGAAGTTTTCTTAAAGGCAGCTGAAATGCTAAATTTACAAGTTACTGATTGCTATGTTGTCGATGATGCTTTTAGCGGAATTGATGCTGCTAAGGTGGGAAATTTCGTTGCTATTGGCATTGGAGATGCGTCTTCTTATGATAAAGTGGATTATAAAATCAATATATTATCTGACTTATTGAAAATTCTAAACTTATTAGGATGAAAAAACGAAATAATGTTTTTAGTTTAATTAAAAAAGAACAAACAAATAACATCACAATTGACTAAAATAAAAGTTGCAATTATTAAGAAAACTTTTGTTTTTTGAAAGAAACCTAAAACAATTCTGCTAATATAACAATAAAAATAAATGCTTAAAGAATTATTTTATATTCCATAATTGAATTCACGATATGAAAAATGTCTACTCTCATTTGAAAGATAACGTTACTTTTAGTCTCAAAGATTTAGTTATTATTTAATAAAATAAAGAAAATATTGTATTATATAGTAGTTGTATGAAAAAGATATCACTAGTCATTCCTGTATATCACGAAGAAGAATCATTGCCTTTTTTCTTTGAAGCAGTTAATCCTATTGTGGATAACCTTAAGGAAAAATATGATTTTGAACTAATTTTTGTGACTGATATGCCTGATGAAGGGACATATAATTTATTAATTGAAAAACAAAAAGAACAAGAAAATGTTGTTGTCGTTAGGCTTTCAAGAAGTTTTGGTCATGAAGAAGCTGTTCAAGCCGGCTTAAAAGTTTCTAGCGGCGATGCTGTAATACCGCTTGATGGAGATCTTCAAGATGACCCACACGCAATCCCAGAAATGATTAATAAATGGGAAGAAGGGTATCAAGTTGTGAATGGTAAAAGATCTTCACGACAAGAAAAAGGATTATCAAAATTATTTGTAAAAACTTTTTATAAAATGTTTCATAAATGGAGCAAAAAAATCAATATTCCTGAAAATGTTGGAGATTTCCGTTTATTAGATAGAGTTGTTGTTGATGAAATCAATAAATTAAATGAAAAATCACCAGTTTTGAAAATAGAAGTACCTTATGTTGGCTTTAAGACGACAGAAGTTTTATATGAAAGAAAAAATCGTGTTGGTGGGAAAACCCACTACAAAAAATCTGCTTTATTTAAAAATGCTTTTGATTATTTCACAATTATTTCCGACAAACTTTTATTAGTAACATTCAAAACTGGATTTATTTCAGGCCTTTTATCATTTTTATCATTTGTTGTTGAACTTGTGATGTTCATATTAACATGTTGCAATATTGTCATTATTAGTGAAAATGTATATCTTGCATGGTTAATAATAAATATTGTTGTTTTGGTTTCAGCATTTATAGAAGGATGTATTTTTATAGTTGGAGGATACGCTCATAAAGCATATCTTGAAGCAAATAACCGTCCTTCATACATAATTGAATCTATTAAATATAATAATAAGGAAAAATAAATATGATTATTTCAAGAGCACCTTTTAGAGTTTCGTTTGCTGGTGGAGGAAGTGATATCCCTGCATTTTATGAAAAATACGGGGGTTGTGTTTTATCTACAACAATTAAAAAATATGTTTATTTAACAATGCATCCAGCATTTAATAGAGATGATATTTCTCTTAAATATTCAAAAACAGAAAACGTACATTCTTATAAAGAAATTGAACATAAAATATTCCATCAAGCGTTTAAACGATTTGATATAAATGGCGTTGAAATTGCTTCAATGGCAGATGTTACCGCCGGAACAGGGCTTGGGTCATCCTCTACATTTACAGTAGCTTTGTTAAAATTGCTTTACACTTATCAACATCGTTATGTTTCAACATATCATATTGCTAAAGAAGCATGTGATATTGAAATTACCGATTTAGGTAACCCAATTGGAAAACAAGATCAGTTTGCTGCCGCTTTTGGTGGTCTTAAATTTTATGAATTTTTGCCAAACGGTTTTGTTAAAATTGAACCAATTGTCATGAACCCAGAATCTTATAAAAAACTTGAGGACAACTGTGTTATGTTTTATACAGGTATAACTCATGATGCAAATAAGGTTTTAGCAGAACAAAAGAAGAACATTGAAAATGACAAGAAAAAAGACGAAATTCTTCTTCAAATGTGCGATTTAGCTAGAGATTTGAAAAGACATCTTGAAATGAATGATGTCGATTATCTTGGTGAATGTCTTGCTAAAGGATGGGAACTTAAAAAACAAATGGCCTCAACAATTACTGGTGGGCCAATTGATGAATTATATGAAAAGGGAATAAAAGCTGGTGCAACAGGTGGAAAACTTCTCGGCGCAGGTGGCGGCGGTTTCCTTTTATTCTATGTTCCGAAAGATGAAATCAAAGAAAACGTTAGAAAAGCATTTAAAAATTACAAGGAACTTCCTTTTGAACTAGATAATTCCGGTGTTTCAATAATTTATTGCGATTAGGTGAAAAAAATGAATAATTACGAAGAACAAATTAAAAACTATTACAAAACGTTAACCGAAACAATGAATAACCTTGATTATAAGGAAATAAGCAAAGCAATGAACGCTCTTGAAGAAGCTTATGAATCAGGCGGAACCGTATATGTATTCGGCAATGGTGGATCAAGTGCTACCGCATCGCATATGGTTTGCGACTTTAACAAAGGAGTCTCTCTTAAGAAGAGCAAAAAATTTAATTTCATTTGTTTGAGTGATAACACACCAATATTGACTGCACTTGCAAACGATATTTCTTATGATGATGTTTTTGCTTATCAAATTGAAAAGATTATTAATCCGAATGACTTAGTATTAGCCATAAGTGGGTCTGGCAATTCTAAAAATGTTATAAAAGCTGTTAAATGTGCAAAACAACAAGGCGCCAAAATCATTGGTATGACCGGCTTTGATGGCGGTGAATTATATAAATTAAGTGATTACCATCTTCATGCACCTATCAATGATATGATGAAAGCAGAAGATATCCACATGTCTTTTGACCACATGATGGCCACAATCCTTATAGAATTTTTAGATAAGGCAAAAGCAAGATAATATGATTAAATTTGAGAATTTACTTATCAATAGAAAAGAACAAATATTAAATACCTGCTTCGATGAAGGCACTAAATTTATTGACAATGAATCTCAATTTAATTTCTTAAAACTTAAAAAAGAACCTAAAAGTGGTTTCGCTTATATAGATGGAATCAAAGTTTCGTATGACGGAACAGGTGAAAGAGGATTCTTTGTACTAGACATTAATTCAAAAGTATTTTGTCTTTCTGCAGTTTTTATGAAAGAGGAAAACTTTGACGAAGTTAAGAAAAAAATTCTTGATGAACTTAATTGCTTAAAAGAATTACCTTTAGATGATGAAAATCAAAAATGCAGAAAAGTTAATTTAATTCTAAGCATTTTAACTAAATATTATTGTTCATACTGTTTAATAGATTTTAATAATACTGTTAACTATCAAAATAAAAACTTGATATTGAAGTGTTTAGGACTTTTTGATTATAAAAATCTTTTTATTGTTTTGAATGAGAAAAACGACTTTATTGAAAAATCTAACCAAATCAATAAACAAGAAGATATTAAAAACAAAGTCACATTTAAAGTGGGATTTAAGCAATTTTTCGAATTTATAAAAGTTAATATTTTGCAACTTTTGTTTTTAACTATTGAAAGTGCAATATGCGTATTTCTTAGTTTTTTATGTCCATATTATTTTCAAAATGGTGAGACAGCTTTAGCGGTTACGACACTAATATGTTTTATATTTTTACTCTTATTTATTTCATATTTTAGCTACTCGATACTATCACTTTCGAAAAAAAGCACTTTAAGGTTAGGAAGAACATTTAAAATATCACACTTTTATTTATCATCTTTATTATTTTTAATAATAGGTATAATTTGTTCATTTGTTGTGTTCTTTGTGTTGAAAAGTAACAATATTCTAATTAAAAGTGAAGAATATAATTATTTTGCGATTATTGTTCCTGCTTCTTTATCAGCATTATTGTTAGTCGTCCCATTTTTTACAATTCCCCTGTCAAATTTGATTGACATTTTGAAGAAAAAAAATAAAAAAGAATAATTATTTTTGCAATTCGAAATTGCAGTAATGCATATTTTAAATTTAAAGTATGGTTTTGTAAAAGATAGATCTTAATTTAAGAATTAATACAAATTTAGTAAACATTCTTTTAAGATTGAACAGATTTTGCTTGTCACTTATAATCAAATTAAGGAGAAAACATATATGAAATACAAACGACTTTTAGCCAATTTATCATTATGTGTTTTCGTTTTTTCGTCAATTTTAAATATTAACTTGAATAGCAAATCAAGAAATGTTGCTTACGCTCATCTATGTGAAGAACATATTGATACATTATTCAATAATTTAATACCAATTCAAAAAAATAATTTGTATCAAAAAGATAACTTTTGTTCCTATTATTTTTCACATTTAAATGAAAATATACCTAATAATTTGTATGGCTCGTGTGGGTATACTTCAATGGCTATGCTTTTATCTTTTTATGATACATATTCCAATGATTCAATTATTCCTAATAATTATGATATAACAACAAGCTTTAATATTTCAGATGAGATTAATAGAGACTACTCATATGCTCCTTTAAATGCCTCATCTCCTGGAGTAAAATTTGAATCAAAAAATTTCTTTAACAGCATCAGCATCAATGAATATATATCTTTGACTGGCACATATAAAAATACGTATTTTCAATTCAAATTATTTGATTTAGCAAAGAAATGCTTCAATTCTCCAAATTTAAACAATGACCTTGGCTTAGATAATATAAAAATTAAACAATTATTTGATTATTATTTATATGATTATAGGCATTTCAATAGAAGCAATATTGAACTTAAAGAAATTGATGTCACTTTAACAATGTCTTATATAAAGGAAGGTAAACCATTAATACTGTTTGTTAAAGATTTATCTAACAATGATATACATACGGTTATTGGATATGACTATGATAGTGTGAATAATCAAATATATGTCCATACTGGTTGGAGAAATGAAGATAACAATAATTCATTGAATCATATTTCGTTAAATGATTTAGGATACACAGAAATACTTAATGCTTTTTATCTAGATGTTTCTTTAACAAAGGAGCTTGGAAATAAATATTTTGTTAATGGACAAGGATATAGTGCTTTTTCATTTGTTTATCCTCATAATATTAGACTTGTTTCTGGGAATTATATTGATCTTAATCCGACTTTTTATTGGGATTCAGTTAAAGATGAGAAGTTGTGCAATTTAAATAATCTTAAATATAGTTTCACGGTTTTAAATCAAAATGATGAAACAATTTACTATATTGATAATATAATTACCAAAGAATATACCATTCCGACAAATGTTTGGAAAAATATAAGAGAAAACATTTCTGGAAATAGCTATTTTGTGTATGTTTCTTGCTATAAAAATACCGAGTCAAATTATATGAACTCGGGTTCAAGAAAAGAATTTGAAAAACCTCAAATATATAGGGATTTACCATCATTAAATCCAACAGATTTTGGTTACGAAGACGCTTATCCAACTGATAACGACACAAAAGAACAATTCATTTTACACAATATAAGAGATTTTAAATTTGAAACAAGAAGATATAGGACAGGTTATATTCATAACGAAGATATAGTGCTTTCGTGTATTAGGAAAAACATTAATGAGGCCTTTCTAGAGTTTAGATTTGAATGGGCCATTAATCGCATGGATGTTGCATTATCATATTGGAGAGACGCAAGTCTTGAATTATTAAACAGCAATAACGGAAAAGCTGTAATCCAACAGTATATCGATGATGGTTGGGTGGATGTGTTCGATCTTTTGGCTAGCGAAACCGCATTACCAGAAGATAGGACAAATAAAACAACATATACTTTAGAATTTTCTAGACTTGCATATCGAATTAGATTTTATTTAAAAAGCAATTCTGATAATTCTTTGATTGATAGAAATCTCGGAAGAATTTGCATTGGAAGTATGGTATTTTATAAATCTGACTACAACCTCCCATTATCAGGCGGTGAACTTGATTATATTCCGGAGTTTTGGAATGAAGAATATCTCAAGAAAAGAGTTAATTGTTATGCATATGCGTTAAATACAATTTATCATTTTGATGTGAATATAATATTTGGAAGTTCATTTATTTATCCAGGTTGGACGGATGGAGATCATAGAAATGAGTTAAACTATTTGGTGGGTAGTAATATTGAAAGACTTGTTTCTATTGACGCTAGTCACTGTAATTTTACTTTTAGAGAAGTGGAAAAAAATGAAAGATGTAGCCAAACTGCATACAAGATTGCATTAGCAATCGCACCTGATCAAGATTTTCATTGGTATAGGCAAAATTCAGATGGAACTTGGTCACATAAGCCGGGCAATATGAATGTCATGAATGCTGATTATTTAGACGATGTTATCTATGATCCTGAAATATGCGATAGAAGATGGCTATATGATTATTTTGAAAGAAACTATTCAGATTTTATTGGATTTTATGAAATAGATATATCAAACTGCACTTTACAAAAAGGGGGTTAATATGAAAAAACATTTCAAATTATTATCAATTTTGCCTGTTCTTTTAACATTATGTAGTTGCAAAAATAATAAGTCGTATGATTATAGTCGTTATTACGCCAAAAATAATGTTGGCGCTTGGGCTTATCTTTTTTGTTGGAAAGAATGGTTTCAATGGAATTCTTGTATTATAGGATGTGGAAGTTCAGGCATAGTTCTTGATGAATGGGTTAGTGAACTTCAAAACGATTTACCTTGTCCAATTGAAACAATGAAAGAGATTATTGCCGAAAACAAAAAAATTGCTCCAAATGGCGCATATTTGCTATGTATTGTCGACAAACCAGCAGTAAATGCTACAAGTAATTTTTATATAACAAAAAATAATTATAATGAGTTTATGTATTTATATAATTATTTAGAAATCGAACCAATGGATTTTATTATGGATGGGAATCTTCACAAATAAAAATTCATTATTAAATTTATGATTTTAATACTTATATCGTATATGTTTCATAACTTTGTTTATTTCAAAAGTCAATGTGTGCATAATGCTTATAAAAAAAGAAGGAGATTTTTATGAAAAAGACTAGGATTTTAGTTGTAATTCCATTGCTTTTGCTTTTTTTTACTATAGTGTCATCGGTTATAATGAAACTAGTTTTTAGTTCGTATTTTGAAATATCTGATTTTATTTTAGCGATTTTACTTTTGATTTCGTTGATACTAATTTTTTGGTCAAACAAAATAAAAATGCACTTTTATGCATCTTACTATGTTTTAGGAATAGGCTTATTTCTTAAATTCATTTTCGATGGTGCTATGGTATTTAGAAACGGAATCGGCTTCTATACAGCGATGATGATTCTTTCTTTTACTGCAGCATTTTTAATATTCGACTACATATTCTTGGAAACTCATTCATTATTAAATGTTTTAAAAATCAAAGTTATCACAAATATTCTTTCATTTGTTTTAATAGCATTATTAATTGCAATGTTTATATTAGAATTTTCTTATGTTATAACTCATACAAGAAGTGATGAATATACAGTTATAGGTATATTGTCATCTTTTATAAATTTATTTGCGGTTTGTTTTCCATTGTTCGGTTTACATATTGAACGAAAAAGGCTTTCGTGAGGTAGATTATGTGTACTGCAATAAGATTAATAAGTAATGATGTTTATGTTGGAAGAAATCTAGATTATGATTTTTCTTTTGGCGAAGAAATTGTAATTACTCCAAGAAATTATATATTTAAATTTAAACACGCTAATTGCATAAAAAAGCATTATGCCATTATTGGCATGGCACATGTTGAAAACAATTATCCGCTTTATTATGATGCAATGAACGAAAAAGGACTTGCAATTACAGGATTAAATTTTGTAGGTAATGCCTTTTATTCAGCAAATATATCGAATAGCAAAACTAATATTGCCCAATTTGAATTAGTGCCATATTTGCTTTCAAAATGTAGCAATGTTAAAGAAGCAATAGAATTACTACATAACACAAACGTTATGAGCACACCATTTAATGAACACTTTCCATGTGCTTCGTTACATTATATGATTGCTGATAAAAACGAATGCGTTACAGTTGAATTTGTCAAAGTAGGGATGAAAATTTATAAAAACAAAGTGAATGTTTTAACAAACAACCCTCCATTTAAGGAGCAACTATTTAATTTAAATAATTATTCAAAATTATCAAACAAAGATCCCATAAATACATTTTCTCCTTTTATTGACTTAACGAATTATAGTCGCGGAATGGGTTCAATTGGACTTCCGGGTGACCCTTCAAGTATGTCTCGTTTTGTCAAAGCCACATTTGTGCTTCATAATTCAATATTCAATAAAGACGATACTTCTTCAATAAATCAATTCTTTCATATACTTCATTCTGTTGAACAACAAAAAGGTATATGTGAAGTCAAAGAAAACGAATATGAATATACAATTTATTCGAGTTGTATGAACTTAAGAACTGGAATTTATTACTATACAACTTATAATTCTCATACTGTTCACGCTGTTAATATGAACAATATAAATTTAGAAAATAAAGATTTATCAAGATACGAAATGATTAACCAAGAAATAATTAAATTTCAGAATTAATTTTTTATTGTATTGCTCTTTAATCTGTTGAAATTTATATATAAAATATAAAAGGGCATTAGTTATGGATAAAGAAATAGAACGATTAGTATCACTTGAAACAAAAAGACAAAATAAAGGTATCGAGCTTATTGCAAGTGAAAATTATGCAAGTAAAGATGTCAGAAAAATGTGCGGTTCTATTTTAACTAACAAATACGCTGAAGGATATCCTCATAAAAGATATTATGGCGGTTGTGAATATGTCGACCAAATAGAAAACATTGCTATTGAAAGAGCAAAAGAATTGTTTGGCACTAAATACGCAAACGTTCAACCTCATAGCGGCTCACAAGCTAATGCGGCTGCATATAGGGCCTTGCTTCCTAATGGTGGAAAAATATTATCCCTTGTTTTAAATGATGGTGGACATCTAACACACGGAAGTCCAGTTAGCTTTTCTTCTCACTTATATAATTTTGTTTTTTATCCGTTAGGTGAAAATGGGAAATTAGATTATAAAAAAATATTAGAAAAAGCAATTGAAGAAAAGCCAGATTTTATTTTAGCGGGTTATAGTGCTTATCCTTATGAAATTGATTTTAGAAAAATTAAAGAAATAGCTGATCAAATTAACGCAAAATTTATCGTTGATATGGCTCATATTGCTGGACTTGTTGCGGCTCATGAGCATATGAGTCCTATTCCATATGCTGATATTGTCACTTCAACTACTCATAAGACTCTTCGTGGACCTCGTGGTGGTCTAATTTTAACTAATAATGATGAACTCATTAAAAAGATTAATTCTGCGGTATTTCCATATTATCAAGGTGGTCCTTTAGAGCATATTATCGCCGCAAAAGCGGTATGTTTTAAAGAAGCAATGAGCCTAGAATTTAAGAAATATATAAAGAAAGTTAAAGAAAACACAAAAGCATGTCGAGACGAATTATTTAAGCTTGGAGCAAAAGTAAGCGATACAGAAAATCATTTATTTTTACTTAACACATTAGACACTTTTTCAATGACTGGACTTGAAGCACAAAAAGCTTTAGAGAATATAAATATTACGACAAACAAAAATATGCTTCCAAATGATATATTAACTCCTAATAAAACTTCTGGCTTAAGAATTGGTTTTGCGGCTATAACGACTCGTGGTTGCACAAAAATGGACGCGAAGAATATCGCTAAATTAATTTATCAATATTTGTCTAATAAAATTGATTCTAAAAAAGCTAATGAACTTGTTTCAAAAATAACAAAGAATTGGTTACTAATTCAAAATATCTAAGGGAGCATTGTTATGGATAAGTCATTTAAAAACGTTATTATTAAGGATAATTTTTATCAATCATCATCATTTTTTCCAATGCCATTGACTTTAATTGGTACATTAGATGAGAAAGGCGAAAAAACTAGTTTTGGAGCTTATTCATTGATTTTTCCATATTATATTGCCGGAAAAGATTGCTATGCAATGATATTGGAATGTAGAAACACTTCTAATACCGCGAAAGGTCTTCTTAGACATGGAAAATGTACAATTAACTTTTTGCCTTTTTCAAAAAAGAATTTTAAACAACATGTAGATTTGGGATTTCCGGGTGACACGCCGGAAGAAAAAATGAAAAGTTTTATGTTTGAAACTATAGATGGTCTATCTCAAGAAGAAACAACTGAGCCATGCCCAAAAATTATTAAAGAAGCATTACAAGTTTTTGAATGTACTTGGGTTAAAGATCTTGATGGCGCACAAAACGACATAGTTCAGGATGAATATTTTCCTCCTTTTCATAATTTCAATGGAATTACATCAAAATATGGTGCTCATTTCATATTAAAAATAGATCACATTTTGATAAAAGATAAATACTATAAATCCATAATTAATGGCGCGACAAGAAGTAATTATTGTCCGCTTCCGACAAACTGGGGATATAGAGACAGCAAATATTTTTGGTGCTCAGGATTTAAAAGGCCTACTCCAATTGGAATTCCTAATAGAGCAATTGATTTAACATCGTTGCATTACGCCGCTAAAAGATTAAATACAGATGTTACTTTTACAGATGATGCTTTAAAAACATTAGTAAAAGTTCCAAGACCGTTCCTAAAACTTGTTTTACAAGGATGCGTTAATTGGGCCGATGAAAATGGTGTTAAAGTAATAGCTGAAAAAGAAATGAAAATAATTTCTGATAAAAGAGCAAAAGAAAAAGGCAAAATAAAATAATATGCATTCTTTTTTGATTCGATATTTAGTAGATAATAAAACACAAATTGAAACAATAACCGCAAATTCTCCAGATGAAGCAAGAAGAGAAATTTTAAGTAAATATAAGAATGCTTTAATTTTATCTATTAGATGTATTGATTACGATAATGATTCGAGGATTTATTAAATGAAACGCAAATTTTCTATTTTTGATTATGTGCTTTTAACCGCAATGATCGTTCATATAATTCTAGGTATACTAGTCATTGTTTTTTCTAATGATGCTTTTGAAAAAAATAATATTTTTATTGGTTCGATTTTAATGGCTTCAGGTGTTCCATCTCTTTTAATATTTTTGTCAGTAAACGGGCATAAAAACTTTAGAAAGTTTCCTTATTTGGTAAGCTCAATAATTGCTTTTGTAATTGGACTTATTTTTATTCTTTTTAATGAAATAACTTTGGACCATATGTTTTTAGCAATTGGAATATTTGATATTGTGCGAGGCCTATATGAAATTGTGGATGCTTCTTTAGAAATTAAAGTTAATAAACTTGAAATAATGGAAGTTGCTTCTGCGGTTGGCGATGTAATATTTGGTATTTTATTATGCATAAAATTATCAGAAGGATATAAAAACCATTTAATATTTATGGGAGCAGCATTACTTCTTATTGGAGTTAAGTTCCTATTAGATCTAATATTTGATTTAAAAAGCCATGGTTAATATTTAGCCATTACGAAATCTTTAAAAGACAAAGCATCATTTACATTGTCAAATTTCGCCATGAAATATTCATCACCCATACAAAGGGCGATCGCTTTATCATAATAGCCATGTTCAACTAAAAAATCCTTGTAATTTTTATTTATTTCTTCAAGTGAATGGATATATTTAAAATGATTTTTTCTACTTACAGATATAGCTATGAAGTGTTTTTTATTTAAATCTTTATTTATTTTATTGTACGCAATTATATCTGCATAACATTCATAATAGCTATCATCTAAGGCTATTGAGAGAAGTTCTGGGGTGTCGCCACCAGGAGAACGCATATTCACTTCAAGACCTAAAATATCACCTTTTTTTCCTAATCCTACTTTGTCTTCTAAAAGTCTAAAAAATTCAATATGGAAACATCTTTTTTTAATTTCAAATGCTTTTACAACTTTTATTCCCATTTTTCTAAAAGAAGGATCCATATCCATATTCGCGTAGTAGAAATCATCAATATCATCATTAACAACATTTGCCACAGGTATTGGAAAAGATTCGTTATACATAAGCAATGGCGTTGAATTATCATCAACTATTCCATCAAATGTGGTGATTTCTCCGTTTATGTATTCTTCGATAATATATTGTTCACTTGGTTTATTTTTCAAAAAAGTAATTAGGTCAGTTTCATCTTTAATTTTGAATGTATCGCTAGCGCCGACACCATTATCAGGTTTTGCAAAAAGAGGATAACCGACTTCTTGTGCAAAATCTTTAAGTTCATTTAAGTTTTCGCTTAATGTGTATCTAGCAGTTTTAACTCCGGCTTTATTAAAATATTCTTTCATTTTTGATTTATATTTGATTTTATCCATGTCTTTTGGGTAAAAACCATTTTTGACTTTTTTATATTCTCTTAGTTTAGAATCAGACATTAACCAATACTCATTATTAGATTCTATATAGGATATTTCACCAAATTTATTTTCAAGATAATCCAATGTGTTTTTCATCCAAATAAGATTTGAAAGATCGCTAACAAAGCAATATTCTGTTAAATAATTTTTGAGTTCATCGTTGATTTGTTCTTTCGGCGTATCGCCTATTCCTAAAACGGTTATGCCTCTTTGGGATAAGGCTTTTACAAAATGCGAATATATTTTTGGAAAATTAGGTGAAACAAACACAAAATTCATACGCACATAATATATCACGATTTTAATTAATAATAATAGATATTAAATATAAATTTAAAATGATATTATTTATATATGAAATTAAGGTTTAATAAGCTCAATATAATAAATATTGTTTTATCCATACTTGTTTATTTTTTTGGATTATATTTATTAACCGATGAGATGCTTTTAGGGGCTAATCCGACCGCTGAACAACCATTTTCTTTTTTTACTTTATTTTTCTTGTTTTGCATTATAACTTGTTTTGTTTTAATTGCTTTGAATGTCATTAAAAAGAATTATAAGCCTTCATATGCTTTTCTTTGTGGATTGTTAATTATATTTATTACAGGTGTTATCAATTATTTTTTAATGCCTTTAAAAAGAGATTTTTCTTTTAATGATTATAATGGTTCAATCGTTTCTTTTTCTTATTCATTAACTGATATAAAAATATTTCAATATAGACTTTCATTTTTTATATTATTGCTTTTGTTTTTCTTTACAATTGATGTTGTTCCAAAGATTTTTAAAGATTTCGATATATTAACTTTTTATGCGCTTTTGTTTATTAGTGCGATCATTGTTTTAGCAATTATTTCATATTTTATCGAAGGTTCTAATTATTTAAATTTCCTTAAAAATCTTACATCAGAAAATCCATATGTTTATACAGTTAAAAGTCTTTTGATGCATCGAAATAATTATGGGATATTGTTGTTTGGAGCAATATGCTCGACATTATATTTACATAGCAAATCGAAGAAGTTTTATTGGTTTATTTTTGATGCCTTCTTTTTGATAAATATGCTTTTTACTCTTTGTAAGACTGGGCTTATTTTGTCTGTTTTGTTAAATGCTATTTATTTAATAATGCGTTTTTGTCTTTCTTATAACAATAATAAAAAAAGAAATCTTATTGCACTCTCATCAATTTGTTCAATTTGTATAGCGTTTCTTGCAAGTGTTGTTGTTTTTTTGTTTATGAAAGGAAAATTGAATTCATTTGTTGACAATTTCTTTTCAAAAAATGTTTTTTCAACTGTAGAATCGAGGTTTATTTTATACAAAAACGCGATCGATGTCGTTAAATCCACGAATATTTTTGTTGGAGCGGGCTATAAAGTTTTTAATGATATTTTGTTTAACATTAACGGATACACAACTTTTTCTCATAATGGTGTACTTGAAATATTCGGCTCAGGTGGAATTGTTTTACTTTCTTTTAGCACTTTATTTTTGGTTTATTTTGTTTATCATTCCATCAAAGATTTTAATGATGACAAAAATGAGGCGATGTTTGGCTTAATTTTAATGTTTGTTTCATTGCTTTATACGATGTTTGAAAGTGGTTCAATTATTCTTTCGTCAACAACAGATTATTTATATTTATCCATTCTATTGTTTGTTCCATTAATGAAAAAACACCCCTTTTTATATTAAATACGCTTATTAAATTGTTTGCTTTATTTATAATTATAAATAGAATATTAGTATATGAAAGTTGATATAGTACATGATTGGTTGACTAATATGGGCGGCGCAGAAAACGTCGTGTTATATTTCCATGATATATATAAAGATGCGCCTGTTTATACATCCGTTTGTGCTCGTAGCAACTTATCTAGTAAGTTTGATGATGTAAGAATTATTACATCCTCGCTACAAGGGAAAAAAGATGAAATTTTAAATCATAAATTATATTTTCCAATGATGCCTCAGGCATTTAGAAAAATGGAACTTGAGCCATGTGATGTTGTTTTAACAAGTTCATCAAGTTGCGCAAAGCAAGTTAATATACCAAAAGGCGCTATTCACATAGTTTATTGTCACACACCAATGAGATATGCTTGGAGCGCTTATAAACAATATTTGAAATCATCATCTTTTTGGAAAAGGCCATTGATTAGAATTCTTATTCACAGAATGAGAAAACTCGATTTAGAAAGCAATGATAGAGTTGACTATTTCATTGCTAATTCAACTGAAGTTCAAAAACGAATTAAAAAATATTATGGTAGAGAGTCTATTGTCATACATCCTGGAGTTGATATATCTAGATTTACAATGACGGAAGATAACGACGGTTTTTATCTAATTGTTTCTCGTTTTGTGCCATATAAGAGAATAGATTTAGCAATCGAAGCGTGCAATAGACTTAAACGACCTTTAATAATTATCGGCGATGGTGATGAATCAAAGAATTTAAAGAAAATTGCAGGTAACACGGTTACATTTATTAAAGGATTGAGCCAAGAAGAAATTGCTTTCTTTTATTCAAGATGCAAAGCTTTTCTTTTTCCGGGTGAAGAAGATTTTGGAATTACTCCTGTTGAAGCAATGGCGTGTGGCAAACCAGTCATAGCTTATAGTAAGGGCGGTGTACTTGATACTGTCATTAATAAAAAGACAGGTTTATTTTTCAAGTGGCAAAGCGTCGAATGTTTGTGCGAAGCTATTCTTCATTTTGAAAGCATGGAATGGGATCATCATCTTATAAGAAAACATGCTGAAGAATTTGATGTTCCTATTTTTGAGAAGAAAATAAAAGACTTTGTCGATAAATGTTATAAGGAAAAACACCAATGATTTATATTAATGGACGATTTTTAACTAAAAGTATCAGCGGTGTGGTGCGTTATGGGAGAGAAATTGTAAAACAATTTGATATTCCAACAAACCAGGATAAAATCGCTATTTTAGTTCCAAAAAAATCAAACATTAATATTTCTTTTAATTTTATTAAAATTATTCCAATTGGTTTACTTAAAGGTAATTTGTGGGAGCAAATTTCTTTATTTAATTTCATGAAGAAGCACAAAAATGATAAATTACTAAATTTATGTAACGCTTCTCCTTTATTCGTCAAAGGTTACACCGTTGTTCACGACTTAACATTTTTATATAAGCCAAGAACATATTCTTTGCCATTTACAATTTGGTATAAATTCCTGATTAAAAAGAAAATTAATTCTGATTTTATAACTTTTACTATAAGTCAGTTTTGTAAAAACGAAATTTTAAAAACTTATAACATTGATCGAAATAAAGTTGTAATCGCTTCATGTGGAATAAATGAACCTGTTTTAGATATAGATAATTCAATATTAAAAAAATATAAATTAGAAGGTGTTCCTTATTATCTTTTTGTGGGCGCTAATTACCCACACAAGAATATCGATTTGATTTTTAAATTAGCAAAAGAAAATCCAAATAAAACATTTGTCCTTGTTACAAAAGGGCTTGAGCATGAATACATGAAAAATGTTGCTATTATTAATGAGCATGTTTCAAACAAAGAATTAAAAGCGTTATATAAAAACGCAGATACGTTAATCCAGCTTTCTAAATATGAAGGATTTGGACTTCCACCTTTAGAAGCCGCAATAAATGGAACAAAAAATTTACTTTTAAGTGATATACCAATTTTTAGAGAAATATATGGTGATGGCCCTAATTATGTTGATATAAAAAAGGATGTTAAATTGCCTATTTTACTTCCTCTTCCAAAAAATTATATTACTAATTTAGCAAAGAAATATTCTTGGAAGAAAAGCGCTGATATAATATTAAAAACAATAAACGAGAATGCAAAATGATTTATAAATTAGAACCGATATTTAAAGAAAGAATATGGGGAAATGTAGAGATTTCCACTCTATACGATCTTCCAATTAATAAATATGCTCCAATTGGTGAAGCTTGGATTTTGTCGTGTCTTCCAAAAAATTTATCAAAAATTGAAAATACACTTTTGCATGAATCGCTCCGCTCAGTTTTTGAAAAAAATAAAAATATTGTGGCCAAAAACTTTTCTGGTTCGAAGTTTCCTTTATTGATTAAATACATAAACTCTCGTACTCCTTTATCAATTCAAGTTCACCCATCATCAAAAAATGAATTTTGGCATATTCTTGAATGCAAAAAGAATTCATATATTTATTACGGATTTAAAAAAGATATGACCAAAGAAAAAGTAGAAAAAGCCATAAAAGATGGCACTATATGCAATTACCTAAATAAAATATATGTTCAACCAGGCGATTGCTTTTATATACCAGCAGGGACAATCCATGCGATTGGGAAAGATATATTTCTTGCCGAAATACAACAAAGTTGTGACATTACATATCGCGTATTTGACTATAATCGTCTTGATCAAAATGGAGAACCAAGAGAATTACATATAAAAGAAGCAATAGAATGTATAAATTATTCAAAAACAGAAATAGATCGAACTCAAATACATTGCAAGCCAGACCTCGAAACTCACGAACTAGTTAAAACGCCATATTTTAAAGTAAAAAGAATATGTGTAAGAGGAACATATCGTTTTAATTGTGATGATTCTTCTTTTCATTTTTTAACCGTATTAAATGGTTTTGGCATCGTTAATAGTGGTGAACACATACTTCAAGCGAGAAAAACCGACGCATTTTTCATAACAGCGGGTCATGGTAATTATTCATTTTCCGGAAAGGCTGAATTAATATTTGTTACATTATGAACAATCCGAAAAGATATAGGATAATTAGAAAATTATCACCAATTGTTAAAAAAATATTGCCAAAATCTTGGTTTGAAAAACTAAAAAAGCATTTTAAAAAAGGTGTTTCTTACAAAGCAAGTGAACGCATTCTATATGAAAAAGGTCATTTCGAAAATGGAATTAACTATTTTGGTCATTTAAAAGCAAATATCGGTCTAGGGCAAGGTTCAAGACTGTATGCCTTATCTCTTTATAAAAGCGATATTTCGACATGCTTTATAGATGTGCCACTTCCTAATTCGATTAAACAAGACGATAATTTTTACAATATTGAATTATCAAAAGAACCAAAATATTCAATTAATCTATTTCATATTAATCCTGAAAACTTTTTTGCTTTAGAGATGCTTTTTGAACAAGATATTTTTAACTATAGATATAATATTGGCACTTTTTTGTGGGAACTTGATCATATTCCATCAAGTTGGATTCCATATTTAGATTTATTTGATGAATTTTGGGTTCCTTCAAAATTCATAAAAGATTGTTTAAGAGAAGTTACAACAAAACCGATTTATGTAATTCCTTATGGAATGGAAAGAATAAATGTTAAACAACTACCTCATGCTTTTGATTTCCGTGATAAGTTTACTTTCCTTACTATGTTTGATAGTAAATCTAATATTGAGCGTAAAAATCCAATTGGGGTTATTAAAGCATTTAAAAAAGCGTTTGAACATTATGAGAATGTGAGACTTATTGTGAAAACAAATAATCTTACTAAAGATGACAAAAAATTTCTCCTAAATGAAATCGAGAATTATAAAAATATTAAACTATTAGAAGGAAATTTATCTCGTGGCGAGCTCTATTCACTTATTAAAGCATCGAGATGTCTTGTTTCCCTTCATAGAGCAGAAGGTTTCGGCCTTCCTTTAGCGGAAGCGATGTCTTTGAATATTCCAATCATTGCGACGGACTATTCTTCAACAAGAGATTTTATAAATTCAACGAGCGCATATGTTGTTAAATACAATTTGGTTAAATCAAGTGTTGTATATCAAAACGAATCTAATTTTATGTGGGCCGATCCAGATATTGATGATGCCGCAAGACAAATGCTTAATGTGTTTAACGGTTACAAACTTGAAGAAAAATTAAAAAATTCGCGTGATATTATAAGAAATTATTTATCAATCAAAAATTCGTCAACTTTAATGGAAAATAGATATAAACAAATTATTTAATTAATTTGAATAGGTCGATATATTTTCTGGCTATAGAATACCAACTGGTTTTTTCTAAATATTTATTTAATTCATCCATCATCTCAGATGTGTCGTTTTCGAACAAATATGAAATTCCTTCAGCGATTGATTGAGGATCTACATTTTTAATTTGATATGAACATTTTTCGAATTCATGAAATATGTCTTGTTTGCTCAAAAGAAGAGGCCTTCTCACAGAGGTCAAGAATCTTACTGCACCAGATGCGCTTTCACCTGTATTATGATAAGGTAGAGCACAAATATCAGCGTTCTCGAGAAGACTAATAGCTTGATTATTATCTAAAAAATCAGAATTTAAATAAACATTATTTTCGAGATTGTTTTCTTTTATATAATCGACACATTTTTTATAATATTCTTTAGATTCTTTATTGTTAAATATAGAGCAAGATAAAATTAATAAAATGTCATCATATTTTTCTTTTAAAAGTTTAACCGACTGGATCAATTCAAATTGTCCTTTGTGTGGCAATAAGAATCCATAAGAGCCAACAACATGTTGGGAAAGAATCTTGTTTCTTTCTTTAGCTAATTTTGAAGGAACAAACGGAGTTAAGATTTGCCCGTGAGGAATTATATGAATTAGATCTTCTTTAACACCAAATGAAACCAAACGATCTTTGTCATCTTTTTGATGGACGATGATAGCCGAACAAAGATTTAATTTATTCGAGATTGTTTTAAAAGAAACATGTTTATTGTTTAAAACTGCGTCTGATGTTTTATGAATTTCAATAATAATTTTTTTCTTTTTTGCAACCTCGGTGATAATTTTTTTAATGTTTTCTAATGAAAAGAAACCAAAATTAAACTGAACTAATACTATGTCTGATAGACATTCAATTAAAGAATTAATAAGTTGAGCGACATTTGTGTCACTAGCGTCTTTCCACAATCTTTTTCTGACAAATGGTTCATCTGGTGAAATTAAAATAGTTTTGTTTGGAAAAATTTCATAGTCAACATGATATTTTGTTGCATTGAACAACATTTTAGAATATTCAGCGATTCCGCATTTACTATTCCACGTTGAAACTAAGGCGACTTTATAATGATAACTATCGTTTTTAACTTCATTTATAAAATCAATCCATTTTTGTGATACTCGTTCCCAGGAGAATTCGTTTTTTATTAAATTATATGCATTATTAATTTTTTCTTTGATATACTCTGAATCAGGATTTTCGTAAAAGTAAAGAAGTAGTTTTGATAACTCTTTTTCTTTCGGTTCATACCAAGTTGATATAACACCATTTTGTGGTTTAATATGAGTTTTTGCTTTTTCAATAGTATAGCCATATATAAGCGATGTATTTTCATTTGCAAAATCCTTTAAACCAGAATTATTGCAAACTATTGTAGGAATTCTTGCAAGCATTGCTTCCGCAACAGGCAGGCCAAAACCTTCACCTCTAGATGTTGATACATAACAGTCGCAAGCTTTATATAATCCATATAATTCATTATTTGGCAAATCAAAGTCAATCCATTCAACCTCAGGGGAATTAATAGTCTGTAATTGATCTAATAATTGCTTCACATTATTATGAGGATTTGGAAATGTTTTTAGAACAAGACAAACGTTGTCTTTTTTGCTAAAAGTTGCAAAATATGCCTTTAAAAGAGCATCTATTCCTTTTCTTGGAAAAGCGGAGGAAATATTTAAAAACTTAACTTTTTTATTTGTCTTTAATTTATAGGGCTTAATTTTATCAAAATCGTTTGGAAGCGAAACTCCATCGCCAGTTGTTTTAACTGGAATGGTTAATCCACATTCAATAAGTTGTTTTGTAACAAAGTCACTTGTTGTTCCAATGCCGTTTAAATATTTATTAAAATCATTTATATATTTTTCTGGTATTATACTTTCTTCCCATCCAAAAAACTGAAAATTGTATGCCCCATTGACATCGTTTACTCTTGGTGGGTACATATTTCTAATGGTAATATCGGGGTAAACCAATGTTTTTGATTTTTCATAGAGTTTTTTGGCGAGAGGTTTGTCCACTAAATTAGCTTCATTAGGTATATAGTCACCAGGTCCTTCTGTTGCATAAATAGATACATCGTAAATATTTTTATTGTAAATATTTTCAATCAATTCTCTGTTCACTATGGCGAGACTATAAGAAGTTTCAAAAGGTCCTTGTAGTTGGATAGACTCAACATGTTTGCAATTAAATTTTTCAATTATCTGGTCAAGAAGTTTCTCTGTGTCTGTTTTTTCTAATTTATCGATTCGTTCGCTTTGAACATTGATAATTTTATTTCTTAAGTCTTTATTTTTGTTTATTTCATCAATTAAAGCAGCAATTAAGGAATAATTTTTTTCTTCAAAAGTTATTCCTCCTATATCCATTGTTTCTTTAATGGCAGATGAATCATATGCTATGACTGGAACTTTTAGTTTCATCGCTTCTAAAAGTGGAACTCCAAATCCTTCGTGTTCGCTCATGCAAAGAAAGACGGAAGCATTTAAATAATATGTTTTTAAGTCTTGTTCGCTTACTTTTCCAGGCAAAATTACACTTTCTTCTAATCCATTATTTTTAATGTATTTTTCAACTTGGGCGAGATACTCGGCATTTGATTTGTCACCTACTAAGAAAAGCTTGGCATTTTTATTAAAAAATTCTCTATATAGTTTAAATGTTTTTATAACATCAATTTGTTTTTTATTTTTAACAATTCGTCCAGTAAAAAGAATATTTTCTTGTTGTTTTAATTTTTTATCTAATTCATTATTCACATCAATATTAGTAAATCTATCTAAAGAAATTTGAACCGGCAAAACACCAACATCTTTATATCCCATAGATATTAATTCTCTTCTCGAATAATTACTATCAGCATAAGCAAAATCTATATAATCTTTGTATTGTTCGGTTTGCTTAAGTCCAATTCTTACATATTTCTTTATATATTCATTTTCGAAAAAATGCTCCGGCGTAATATTGTGATAAATAAGAATTTTTTTACATGGCAAATGAATAATTTTGTCAAAAGAGTCAAAGCCCATAGAGTGATGAATAATCAAAATATCATTTTTAGAGACATTAATAGAATCAAGTTTTTTGACTTTATTCTCAAGGCTATCTCCGATATTGTCCGCAAAGATTTCGGAGGAATAATTCTTTTTTAACAAAATTTTTTGAATTAAAAAAACTTCATTTGAAATTGCGTCGCCTTTAACAATGGATGGATGAAATTGATGTATTTTCATATTTTTATTTGCCTATTAATGAGTCTCTAATTCTTTCTAAAACTTCTATAGTGTGTTCATTGAAAGTAGACTGTCTTTCGTAAATGTCTTGAAACATAAAATGAGTCATTTTTCTTGAAAAACGTTTTAATAATACCTTAATTTTTTTAAAGTGACCATGCGCTTTTATTTCAGGGTCTTTTAATTCTTGATATGCTTTTAAAATGCAAATTTCATCATCGATTTGATCAACAAGATCGTTAATATTATTGAAATTTGTTGCTTGGTTTTTAATTGATGGCATATTTAAATTGATGACCTTTTTTTCTAACTTTTTTTCTAGTTCATCTGCCGCGATAACGTTTTTATTAATATTAATCATTTTTTATTTCCTCATATGTCCATGAATGTTTGACAGATGTTGTTCCAACCTCATTTGAGTTCGAAACAACATTAAGCAAAGCATATTCTTTATAAAAATCAATAGGAGTACCGTTCACATCTACAATAGATACGTTTACTGAGTATTCGCCTTTTAACAGTGGAAGATTATCAATATTGAAAATAATTTTTCCAGATGAACCTAACTCATAAGGTATGTCAATATTGTCGATTTGCGTATTGGTTCCATATATATATCGTTGATCTCTTGTTAAGAATCCCATTCCAAAAACATACTTATATTTATTTTCGTATTCAATTTTATATTCAATCACCAATTTGCAAGGAGAGTTTGATTCATGAATCCATGTTTCCTTCCCGTTTTTATCTATCATGTATGCTTTTTTAATTTGCCCTAAATAGAGCCCAAAATGATTCTGCGTTTGATCCAGTACAGGTTTTTTTGAAGAAGATATTCTTTTATTTAATTCCAATTTTTTGATTCTCTGTTTGTCTTCTTCATCTAACATTCTATTTTTTGATTCAATTGACATGTATTCAAGATAAAGATCGACAGCTTCTGTTGATGGGCCATCATAGCGAACTTTTCCTTCTTCAATCCATATAGCTCTATCACAAAATGATTGAATTGTATTGCTATCATGTGTGACTAAAACGATAGTTACACCTTTAGCTTTTAAGTCATTTAATTTCTTAAAACATTTTTGTTGAAAATTTGTATCTCCAACCGCAAGAATTTCATCAATGAGTAATATATCTGCATCAACATTAATTGCCACAGAAAAAGCAAGCCTCATATACATTCCTGATGAATATGTTCTTACTGGATTGTCAATGAATTCTTCTAGTTCACTGAAAGCGATAATATCGTCTAATCTTGCATCAATCTCTTTTCTAGATAATCCAAAAATTGATGCATTTGTGTAGATATTATCTCTACCTGACATATCAGGATGAAATCCAGCACCTAGTTCAATAAGAGAAGATATTCTTCCACAGGTTTCAATTGTGCCTCCATTAGGATAATAGATACCTGTTAGCATCTTTAACATTGTTGATTTTCCGCTTCCATTGCGACCAATCAAACCAACTGTTTCGCCTTTATGAATATCAAAGGAGACATTTTCTAAAACCTGTCTTTTTTCATAATGGTTTCTTTTCCAGAATAAAATCCTTTCTTTTAAGAGAGTTCCTTTATCAAAATAAACTTTAAAATTCTTCGAAACATTTTTTACAGAAATTAAAACATCTTTATCCATATTATAATTCCTCCGCGAAACGTTTCTTTAATCCTTCGAATGTAAAGAAACCAATTAATAAGAACACTATTGCGTAAACCGCTCCAACCCAAAGTGTGGAGAAGTCAGACAAGTTCCATAATAAAGAACATTTTGAAAACCCTGTACAATTGAAGTCATCGGATTAAAATAAATGAAAATCCATTTATATTTTTGTCTATCACCAGCAAGTATATTATCAAGCGAATACATAATAGGGGTGCAATAGCACCAAAACATTGTGACAATTGATAAGATATGTTCCATATCTCTAAAGTATACTGTAATTGATGAAGTTAAGAAGCAAAGTCCTAGTGCGAATACATATTCAATTATAAATAGAAGCGGTAGCGATAAAAATGGAAGGAAATTGTAAGGTTGTTGATTTACGCCACCAATAATGTTGGGTCCCGCTAAAAAGCCGGCTTGTACACTATGAATTGTTACATTAATACCAACAACCACGAAAATAATAATGAAACAATAAAGCATATTTATAAATGCTGTTGTTACATATGATATCGGCAGTACTTCTCTTGGGAATCTAATTTTAGTAACGAGTGATTTTTGATTTAAAACAGCGCCAGAACCACCAGCAGCGGATGTTTGAATAAAAATCCAAGGAATCAAACCGACAAACAAATATAAATAAAAATCATTTATATTAGATTTTAATAAAACCCCAAATAACAATGTGTAAACAAGAAGTTGAAGAAGCGGATTTAAAAATGTCCAAAGAAAGCCTAAAACAGAACCTTTGTATCGACCTCTTAATTCTCTATGGACTAATCCAAAGACCATTTGGCGGTAGTCAAATATATCTTTGAAAACATTATTCTTCATCTGCTTTATTTCTAAAATATTTTAGAACTCCCATTAGTGTTTCATCTATATTATGCTTTGCTTTAAAATCAGTGTCTTTTTTAAGTTTGTTTATATTTGCTTTAATTTCAGGCGTATCAACTGGTCTAAATTTATTTTTATCAACAACAATATTAATTTTTGCATTAGAGTATGAAATTAATTTATTTAGTATTTCTGAAATTGCAATACAGTTACCGGAGCCGACATTATAAAGTTCTCCGCTTCGACCTTTTTCGATTAATAAGCGATATGCGTTTACTATATCTCTAACATCGGAAAAATCTCTTTTAGCGGACAAATTTCCTACATATATATTTCCTTGTTGGCTTGTTTTTTCTATCTCTACAATTTGTTTAGCAAAATCAGCAACTACAAATTGCGTGGATTGTCCAGGGCCAATATGATTAAAAGATCTAGCACAAATAACATCAAAACCATAATTTTTATGGTAAATTAAAGCAATTTTTTCTTGTGTCACCTTGCTTAATGCGTAGAAGTTTAAAGGATCAGTTTCACAATTTTCATCTATTAGATTTTTATCAACTTTCCCATATTCTTCACTTGAACCAACGATTAAAATTCTAGGCTTTAGATTTAATTTTCTTAATGCTTCAAAAATGTTAACGATTCCCATTACATTTATATTGAAAGTTAATGTTGGATTTTCCCATGATAATTTAACCGACGATTGAGCGGCTAAATGAATAATATAGTCTGGTCTTATGTCGCTTAAGACTTTAAAAACATCATCCTCATCGAGAATGTTTAAATCGACGCACTGACCTTCAAAATTTTGTTTTTGATTAATTAATTTGCTACCGAAAATATCATATCCGTTATCAATTAAATTTTGACAAAGATAAGGGCCTACAAAACCTGATGCTCCTATAACAAGTATTCTTTTCATTATTTTCCTTTTTTAACAAGTTCTAAATCGTTTTTAACCATGCGAGAAACAAGTTCTTCAAAACTAATTTCTCTCTTCCAACCTAGTTTTGTTTCAGCTTTCGTTGGGTTTCCAATTAATAATTCAACTTCGGCAGGGCGATAGAATTCCTTATTAATTTTAACAAGGACTTTACCAGTATTTTTATCAACGCCAACTTCATCAATTCCTTCGCCTTTAAATTCAATATCAATGCCAAGTGCATTAAATGCTGCTTTTGCGAAATCGCGAACTGTTCTTGTTTCACCAGTGGCAACAACGTAGTCATCAGGTTTATCTTGTTGAAGCATTAAATACATCGCGCGAACATAATCTTTTGAATGACCCCAGTCTCTTTTTGCATCAAGATTTCCAAGTTCAATATGGTCTTGAAGACCAAGTTTAATTCTTGCTGCCCCATGAGTGATTTTTCTCGTAACAAATTCTAAGCCACGTCTTTCTGATTCGTGATTGAATAAAATTCCTGAACAGGCAAATAATCCATATGATTCACGATAATTAATTGTTATCCAATGGCCATATAATTTTGCGACGCCATAAGGGCTTCTTGGATAAAATGGTGTTGTTTCCGATTGTGGAATTGCTTGTACTTTGCCAAACATTTCACTTGTTGACGCTTGATAAAACCTGATTTTTGGATTAATAAGTCTTATAGCTTCAAGCATGTTTAATACACCTAGTCCATCTATTTCGGCAGTGGAAATAGGGGAATCCCATGATGATTTTACAAACGATTGAGCCGCTAAATTATATACTTCATCTGGCTCAGATATTTTAAGTGCATCAATTAATGAAGCAACATCTGTCATATCAGCATATATAAATTTTATTTGGTCTTTTAAATGTTCAACATTTCCGTAGTCTTCTTTTGATTTTCTACGGATAATTCCAAATACTTTATATCCTTTTTCGAGTAAAAGTTCGGCAAGATAACTTCCGTCTTGTCCAGTAATTCCAGTAATTAATGCATGTTTCATTTCTTAAATCCTTTTTAAATTGAATGTATTTATTTTATAACATATTGTAAACAATATCACTTATATTTATTAAACACCTTTAGCTTTAAAAACGGCAGGAACAGTTAAAATAATCATTTTTAAATCAAAAAATACGCTTCTTTTGTAATAATATGCGAGTTCTAATTTTTGTCTTTCTCCATCATCATATTCAGCGCTTCCTCGGCCGTAAATCTGCCAGTAACCTGTTAGTCCAGGTTTTCCTGATGTAATAATTTTTTGTTCTTCTTGTGTAAAATTGTCTTCAAGTTCATGAATTGTTATCGGTCTAGTTCCAACAAAAGACATTTGACCTATAAATATATTGAATAATTGAGGCAACTCATCGAGTGATGTTTTTCTAAAGAATTTTCCAACTTTTGTTATTCTAGGATCATCATTTAATTTTCTTTCTTTATCCCAAATTTGTTTTTGCTCAGGGCTTAAATATTTATCAATATTTGTTTCAGCATCTTCATACATAGTTCTAAATTTTAAAACATGTATTATTTTTTTATTTTTTCCAACTCGTGAATCCTTAAAAATTATTGGACCTTTGCTCGTACATTTGATAATAATTGCAATGACTAACATTGGAATTGCAAGGATAATTATTGCAATAAAAGACATTATTATATCGAATACCCTTTTTACGGCAAAATATAACCAATTTCCTTTAATTTTTGAGTTATTTGTTTTCATAATCTTTTTCTAATATTTTATTTACACATTCATACAAAGAATCGCCAATAATATCAGGTTTGACATCTTTATTTTTAGGTCCTACAATCATTGCGGTTTTGCAATTAGCATTTTGCCCACATAATATATCTAAATCGGCATCACCAATAAACCACGATTTTGAAAAATCTATATTGAATCTTTTTTGTGCCTTTAGTAGCATTCCAATTTTTGGTTTTCTGCAATCACAGTCAATTTTTAATTCTTTTACTTCACCAGGAAATCCGCTTTCTGGGTAATGTGGGCAAAAATATATCGCATCTAAATATGCTCCCTCTTTTCCCAATAATGTTTCCATTTTTTTGTGTATTTCATCTAATCCTTTAAAAGTTAAATCTCCGCGAGAAATAACAGGTTGATTTGTTATGACAATTGCTAAATATCCTGCTTCATTTATTTTTTTAATTGCTTCAGCAGCATGTGGGAGAAGCTCAAATTGATTTATATCAGAAAGATGTCCACGATGAATATTGATCGTTCCATCTCTATCTAGAAAAATTGCTTTCTGAGGATGAGAAATGTTTTTGTTTGAAACAATATTATTTTTGATATCATTTGTTACGCTTTGAAGCCTATCAATTGTTCCTGCATCTTTTACATATTCGCTTGAAGAATATGAAAATACTCTATTTGTGGGAATAAGGCCATTTATAAAGTCTTTTTCCATATCTTTTTTTTCAAGTTTGTCGAAATATTCTAATGCTTTTGGTGAAACAATATATATTCCAGCATTAACTAGATTATGATAAAAATAATTCCTAACATTGTGCTTTGAATCTATTGCTTTAACAATATTGTTTTCATCAACAATTAAGAGATCGCTATCGAAAGGATGCGAATTTGGATGTGAAAAAAGTGTAATTAAGGCATTATTAACTTTGTGAAAATTAATCATTTTTTCAAAATCAATATCTTCAATTAAGTCTCCAAAAAGCAAAACAAAATCATTTTTCATTTTATCTTTTAAGTAATATAAAGACCCTGCCGACCCTAGTGGTTCTGTTTCTTCAATGTAGTTAATATTAACTCCGAAAGAAGAACCATCTTTAAAATAGGCCTTAATAACGTTACCTAAATATCCAACAACAATAGTAATATCCAAAATGTTTGATGCCTTTAAGGTTTCAATTTGTCTTTCGAGAATTGATTTATTATCTAATTTGACCATTGGCTTAGGAATCTCATGCACTAGATTGCCTAGTCTTGTGCCTTTGCCGCCAGCCATAATAACTGCATTTGTGTTTACCATATTGCAATTATATCATATATAATTAATTTTATAATTCATTTTTGAGGTGCCCATATGAAAAAAGAAACAATTGAAAGAATAAGACGTTTTACAAGTGATAGGGATTGGGATAAGTTCCATAGTCCAGCGAATCTTGCTAAAACAATTGTTATTGAAGCTTCAGAACTCTTAGAATGTTTCCAATGGAGTGATGAAAATTTTAAAATAGACAAAGTAAAAGACGAATTAGCGGATGTAATAGTTAATTGCCAAAATTTACTAGATAAATTGAATTTAGATGTTGATGAAATTGTTAATAATAAAATGGATCAAAATGAAGCAAAATACCCTATTTCAAAAGTTAAAGGAATTGCAAAAAAATATAACGAATTAGACTAATATGAAATTTAATAAAAAAGATTTAACTTCAAAATTTCTTGAATGTTATAACCATTATAACGGCAAAAATATTTATTATTTGGATTTAGAAAATGGAGAAATAAAATCCGTTGATAAAACTACATTTGAAAAATTCGCTTCATCTTTTGATTTCAAAAATTTTCTAAAACGAAAATATTCAATAGATGAACATTTTTATATTTCATTATTGGTAGAAAACAAAAAAAGAATTATACCTGCGCCATATCCAGAAAAAGAGATAAAACAAAACTATTATGCCAACGAACGTAAGATTTCTTATGATGATTATCGAAAAAAATGTTTAATAGAATATATTGAGTGTTTTTTTGATGATAGAAACATCTTTGAAATTAAAGCGTCATCAAAGGAAGTTGGTAAATTATTTTTGCTATTGAAAAAATTATATGATTACAATATTTTTGAGATGTTTACAAAAGAAAACATTATTCGAATTGATTTTGGGACAATAGATTTTTATTGTTTGATTGATAGTGAAGACAAAGCCATTACTATCGAAACTGGAAATGAAGGATTATCTAATTTAGTTACTACTATTAATGGGAACAAAGATATAGATCTTGATGTCGTTAATTGTTTTAGAAATGCAATTAAAATCAGACTTGTTAAAGAAAATGTTGCTAGAGAAACCGCTATTAATAATTATCTAAAATACGAGTCTCCCGAAACAGATTTTGATGAATATGTGCCTTGCTTTGAAATTGACAACTATTGTTTAAGATATAATGACTATATTAGAAAAACCACTTATGAAGAAATTGCAGAGATTTTAAATAGCCTTATTTTTATAGTTAAATATATAAAAAATAACGATTTGAAATACAAAGAAAAAGATTCATTTTATTATTTAAGTGATAAAAAGAAAGTTATAAAGACAAATATTCTTAATTTTGCTGTGCCCGTTTGTTTTGTTAATTTGAACCCTCTTGTTGGCATAAGAAACAATATTTTAGTTAATGAGTACCAAAGTATCGAATTTAAGATTTTTAAAAACAAAGAGAAATCTTTTAGAAACGCAACAAAGACAGTTACTAGTTTTTTAATTATGGCATATGACATTAAGAAGGGTGATTTGATATTAGAGAAAAAGATTTCACATTCAGATAGTTTTGTTAAGGAATTTAATACAATATTGATAGATTTTTTCTCAAAGCACGGTATTGCAAAAAATATTATTGTCACAAATCTGTTTGATGCCTTTGTTGTGCGATCGGCTGGTGGAAACAAAGTTAAGGTTATTAAATCTATTTGTAAAAATATTGATGAGATTATTAACGAAACACCAACAATCGATGCTTAATTATTCAATAACAGTTATATTGTTAACATTTAATATTTGTATTTGCCAATAGTGATTTGTGTTATATCCGTATGTAGTGAAGTAAACGCGTATTTTTTTGTCTCCGTTTTCACTTTCATAAAAAGCGCCGAATTTTGTATTTGCAATATCGGACTCTTTATTTAAACCCGTTTCACTTTCATTGTTAATCCTTAATGCTTTTCCGTTTTGTTCGTTAAGAGCGGAATTGAAATAATTTTCGTTATATTCATCAGTTAAAACCATATTGATTTTACCGCTGTAATATGAATATGAAACATATCCTTCAAAATAATGAATTTGTTGTGCAACATTTTCATATTCTTGATAGTGTGAGTTTTTGAGTTTATCTTTATCAGGAGTCAATTTCCATAACTCTTTT
>ERZ808274.223-NODE-223-length-32953-cov-8.208371_pt1 | contig 32953 bp, 21 predicted proteins | sample MGYA00521277_ERZ808274 | MGnify/ENA primary metagenome ERZ808274 (study PRJEB31516, sample SAMN03275597) | gut metagenome | biome: mammalia-associated habitat; material: feces | host: Papio cynocephalus | place: Kenya | collected 2012-07-28 ... | reverse complement strand
GGGTTGCGGATAAACTTCTCTAAACATGTCGCTTAATTCTGTTCAGTTACTTATTGATATAGACAGGGCGGAATGTATAATCAGCACGAGGCACGTTGATGGCAATAATGTTCTTGCCATCAATGTCTATCGTCTGAATATCATCATCGCATAGAAGATTGATGTTCACCTTCTCACGACTATTGACTGTGTTCCACAAGTCTGTACGGATTTTGTCTGCATCCTCTACGCCAACGATTTCAAACCGTTTGGCATTGTCATGTTCATTCATATGTTCCACCACTCCTAATAGAATGGTTCCACCGTATGTATTGGCAAAAGCAGAATAGGTGTCCCAAAGTGAACTTGGTACACCTTTCGTTGCTTTCTTGCATTCGAGCGTTACACGCTCACCTTCAGATAGAAGCTTGTATATATTGTCTATTTCACTCATCTTAGATATCTTTTTTTGTCCTTTCATGCGTACACCACAAAAACTCTACCAAAATAATGGAACTTCCAACAGCTAATTTGGCATGACGTTCTTCTAAACCTTTGTATGAAGCTACACGCCCATGCCCACTACCATATGAGTTTCTTAGCGTTGCCATGCCATCCGCAATAGCACTTAAATTGCCCAAAATTTGTTTCATCGCTTTTGCTGCTGGTATAGCATCATCTATATCATTTGGTGTTACTTTCAACAAACTCATTGTTATCCTTGTTAAAGCACCTATTTTTTCATTTCTCGGTATTGGCTCGTTACGTTCTTCCAATATTGTTTTACAGCAACTTTCGATAAGTTCTTTAGCCTTACCAATAGCCTCTGTCGGGTTTTCAGAAGTCATGTGCATCATTATAGATATTTGAGAAGCCATATACTCGCTTGAAAAACGTTGTTCTAGCTCTTGGGCAGAATTGCTTATATAAGCAATTCCTGAGCGTATTCGATTAACAATGCTTAAACATTTTTGATAATTATCACCTTTTCTTTCTTCTTCATAATAAGAATTGGACGAATAATAATCAAATAATGCTACAAGTAGTTTGATGACATCGTTCTCTTTGCCTTCTTTAGTATATGCCATCAATGACTTTCCTTTAGATTTCCCATAGAATTCAGTTAATTTTAGTCCTATTTCTTTAAGTGTTAATTCGTCAAAGGCCGGTGTGCTTAAATCAAGGACATATCCTCCACGATTGAACAAAGCAATAAGTAAGTTCAATTCACTTGGTTGTATAATTCTAAATTTATCATCTTTCAATCTCCAACCATACACTATACAATTGGAAATAATATGTTCAATGTAAAACTCATATCCATCAACCTTTATTAGTTCTTGAATTTTTTCAAAGAAGGTTTTCCAACAACTTTGTTCGTCTCTTACTTCTGGATTAAAAATTTCGCATAAAAAGTCTAACAATTGTTCGTCGGTTCCATTGCATAAAGGGAATCGGTCATCTGTAAATAACCAATCTTCTGGATAGTCGTTTGGATTCAATACCGTGTGACGGTAAATATCTTCCTCTGCGTTATTCAATCTGCTATCTTTTGAGGGCATATCTTTAAGATTATACAAACGTGTTAGAAACTCAACGCACGATAACGTACCATAAAAATTGAATGTAATACGTACATCTTCTCCCAATATAGCTGACTCTACATAGCCGTTTGAAAGAAGATTGAATATTTTCCTTCGAGTTATAGAAGTTATTTCATTCATCATTCCAAGCACTTTGAATTTATATTTTACGCATCAAATAAGTCCAACATCTTTATGAGTATGGAACAGCACATATCCAATTGATTGCAAGTTTTCCATGATTTTTTATAAATCAGCTTTGGCTAGTTTGCTTTTTGCAACTTCAATTGCTTTAAACTTTATTTCTCCTTCACCATCTACTACATCCAATATTCTGTCTGCTAACCACAAAGTGAGCAGCTCTTTCTCATCAACCTGAAAGTATTTTGCCAGTTGGGGCACTTGACTTCTCTTGGCTCGCCTGTCACCACGTTCTATCTTGCTGAACATGGGAGTATCAATTTCTAAATATGCAGCCACTTGGCGTTGCAGTATTCCTTGTTTATCTCTAAGAGACCTTATTTTGTTTCCTAACAACATTATCAATTCAATTTTGAGTTTAACAAAAAATATAAGAAAGAATTATTCTACTACTTTCCACTCACCTCCATTACGTGAGCCTCCGATGCGAATCAACCGTCCTCTTTGTTTTAATTTCTTGATATGGTAGGCAACCCCATCTTCTGTTAAGCCGCATATGGATGCAATCTCTTTTGCTGTGACCTTAGGATTATTGCTGATTATTTTTAGAATAGTTTCCGTAGTATCGGTAGGAGTTTCCGTAGCGGTTTCCGTAGTATCGGTAGGAGTTCCCGTAGTAGTTTCTGTAGTGCCTATAGGAGTTTCCGTAGTGGCATTAGCTCTATTTCCCAATAATAAGCAAGTTTCTATCCTGTCAGGATTATCCTTTTCTTCAACTGTCGGTGTACTCCAACCATTATCCTTCCACCCTTTTGCTATTACATCGGCACCGGTACCACCTTTTTCACCTATACCCAAGAATACAAACATCTTTTGGATAATTGGATTTCTGCACACACTATGTCCTCCTTCATAGTATTCTTCCATGCTGATAAGCATTGTACCTGGGTTGGACAATACAATACGGTCGAAGTATCTGTCGATAACAATATTACCTCTCACTGTGTATGCCGCATGAATAAGACTATTAGCAAAAGCCTCACGAAGGGCAATATGAGCAGTGGTAGTCGTATTCCTTATTTGATTATTGTCAAGACTGAATGGTACTGGTAAAGCATGTTGCAACAAAGGAAGGACACGAGTGAAGAATTGGTAAATGTTAGCCTCCCATGTTCCATCTGGGTATATACGATTGGTCCAACGTATCTGAGGGTCATCACTCAAATGTTCACGATAATCAGGAAAAAACTCTTGGCAACATTCAGGGTCTGTAATGCTGTTTGTCTTGCCAAACATCAACATTCCAGCAACGGTAAATCCTTCTGTAGATGTTGCCCTGTCTTTTCGATAGGCACCTATGATTTCCAAAAACTGTTTATCGTTAAGCTCAGTCCACGGATGATTTTCATGCTTAATATCGTATGCACGGCGGTATTGGTGCAGCGTCTGTAAATCAATATCATCAATAGAATAACCTCGTAGGATTCGAGAATCAGCGGATGCCCTCATATTATTGGCATCCGAGTACATCTGCTTTATCTCATCATCTGTACAGAGATAATCCCCCTCGTCCCTGCGCTTATAAGTATGTCCAAACGGGGTAAGTGTAAGGTGAATGGGGCGCAAGTCATATGGTGCACGAGGTATTCTAAAGGCAAGTAGATATTGCCCTCCGTCAGTCTTTATTTCTTCTATGTCGCTCTCTACTAACAGAGGAATATTTACGCACGACTTATTGTGTGCATCATCCCAAAACTGCTTTCTGTATTTGGCAACAAGTTCTTCCGAAAGACCATCTGGCGTGAACTTGTGATTTTTTTCCTTCACTCCCAACACAATCGTTCCGCCATTAGTATTGGCTAAGGCTGAGAAAGAACGCCAAAATTCAGCCTTTGGGAAACCGCCAGCAGCTGACTTATACTCTACTTCGGAATTTTCCTTCAGTTGGAGTTTTAAACGTATTTGTTCTGCTATGTTCATTTTGTTCTATATTCGAAAAATGATGATTATCGTTTCAATAACTCTTTAAGTGTTATAGTTGCAATCTTTAGCCCTTTGGCCTTTACCTGTAAGCCATTGTCCGAAGTAACCAATATTGGGTTCTCTTCTTTAAATTTTAATGCAACAGTAAGGATATTATTGTCAGGAGATTTTCTACTGAAGTCTTCTGGTAATAAATTAAGATCTGATAATTCCATGGATACATTATCTTTATCCATTGCCTTGTTTATTAATCTCAATGCAGTCTCAACGTTTCTTTTCTCTTCATTATTAAGTTTTATTTTCAACTTATCAAGTTCGTCTATAACCTTTGCAGACAAAACAATGTCATATTTTGAATCAATTTTCGAGATTATATCTGGGCAATTAACAAATACGTTTGTATCGATAATGTATAAATTCTTTTTCGTGGAAGATTTTACTGTTTTTTGCTTCTGGGTTTCAAATTGCGAAAGGTCGATTTTCCCTTTTATATGTAACTTAATATTACTTTTTCCAATTATACTTTCTTTCTGTTGATTGGGAACTATACCAGAGGTTATTTCTAATAAATATGAATGTACATCTCTATGGCATGATGCGTTTAGTATAGAATTGTCTGCAATAATTATTGTCAACTGTTTGGCCCGGCTTGTTGCCACATTGAACAAAGGTTTGTCAAGTGACATGCCCATCATTGTATTAGGAATATAATAGATACACACATCGCAAGTCATACCCTGAACTCGTTCTACAGTATCAATAAGCACATTTTCCTTGCTACCATGTTTACTAATAAAGCGATTTTGTAACATTCTAACAGCAACACGAAATTTTGTTAGTACAGCCATTTTAAGTTTGGGGTTAAAGGATAATATATCTTCTACTATTCCAATAGTGAAGTCACAACTTTCTTTGTCAGCCTTTCCTCCAATAGGCATATTCTTAAATACCAATATTGTACCGCCATCTTTAGGAATATATGAAATGGTGGTATTTTTGAATACATAATCAAAATTGGCAACAGATTTTAAAGTTGTGTGATAGAACACACTTGTTAGTGCCGCTGATTTCTTTAAAAGACGATGTGTTTCTGTCAGAATATATGATTTGTATTCAAAATTTTCGCACAGCGTTGAAAAACCATTCGCAAGCATTGCAAAGTCATTTCTAATAAGTGCTTCTTTGCTAAGTAATACTATCGGTTGCATTTGATTTTGGTCTCCAATCCATATTGCATTTTGCCCAAGATTCTTGCATGCAGCTATCATCCCAAACAGAGCTTGACTTGCTTCGTCCATAATGACATAATCAAATGGTCGCTCTTTATAACATAACTTAGCCCAACCACTAACATTGTAAAATGTTGACAATGTTAGTTTACCTGATATACATGTGATTTCTTTACTATTTATGGGGACGATATGCTTGCAAATAACGAGTTCATCAGAAGACACGTTTGTCTTCATTACTTTGCCTTTGTCTAAATAGTCTTTAAGACTATCTTTTTCTGCAAGTTCAATCAGTGCTCGATTGGTCATAGCTGTAACAAGAACACTTTTATTTTGATGTAATAATTGGGCAACGAGTTCTGCCATCAAATAAGTTTTCCCTGTACCCGGTGGACCTTGAAATATAAGTTGATGTGTTGTCTCTAATGCTTTGACTATGCTATCAACTTGCTCCTTATCTGAATTTATATGCGTAGGATTCCACATGATGATATTCTTATCAAAGTCCAAGATGTCCCTTGCTGCCATGCTCGAATCGGTATTACTAACTATATCAATTAGATTTTGATAATAATCCATTGGTGGTTCTTGTGGACCTAGAATGATGACACACCCTTCCTTGTCTTCAATGAATTGAGCCATCTCTATTGACAAGCCCGTGAAACCGCATAGCAAGAAGCCTTTCTCATCAGCTTTCCCTTGCCATACGCAATGAACTTCAGAAAATTCGACTTGGTGACGACGCAAGTTTCCCCAACTTATTTCTCCCCAATTTTTGGGTAAACACATAGTTCCTTCAAGGACTACAGCAGTAAAATATTCATTCTTGCGTGGAATGCCTTTGTCTTTCTTGAAACGAAGCATAAGCTGCCCTGAACCCAATACGTTGCGTTCTGTAGCATTTGAACTATCTTTATTAAAGTCCATTTTTACAAACTTAGTAACATAGACTTCATTATCTGCCAGTAAAGCCAACGCTTTAGAATTGAGCTTTTTCAAGTATTCTTCACTTATCGCAGTAAGTTCTTTGTCAAGAAATTTCTTGTGTTGTTCTCTTGTATAGTACATGGCTTTTTATCTCAGTTATGAATTAAAAATATCATCATCGGAAAAGTCAATTTTGACTTCTCCATCTATCTTTTCATGTATGTCAAATGAATTTATTTCGTCAGATTGTGAATATTTGGGATTTTCAATAACGAAACAGGTTCTCTTTGATCCCATAAATCTATTAGCTAAATCTGCCATTGTTCTTGAGTTTACAACATCCATGTCAAATATTAGGTTGACATTAGGATTATTTGTAAAAATGTCCTTAAACGATAGACAATGTATATGTTTGTCACTTCCATAGTTCAGAAGAAGGTTCTCTGGATTGACCATCAATTCTGCAAAAGCCCAAGGGTGCAAGTAAAGTTTCCTGTTTTTAGAACTAGTTATGACTACTGTTATAGGGGCTCCATTCTTTTTTATTTTTCCCTTAACTATTCTGGAAGTATCATCAGGATTCCACATGGAGCTATCTATTTCTGGTTTAGTCTCAAGATAATCTTTTGCAGCATATCGTGCCTCTCTGTTTTTATCTATACGTTCATCCTCACCAAGATTATCCTTATCAACGTCATGACCATGATTTATCACCTCTGGATTTATGCTCTCTATTTTATTTTCAAGTTCTTCATTGTCTTCGTGCTTTTGATTTTCTTGACATTGCACCTCGCTTTTTGGAAGTGCAGTGTCCCTCAAATTACCGTATCTTTCAATATATTTTTGAAGCTTTGATTTCAGTTCATCTATTTCTTTGTCTTTCTTTTCAATTTCTGTTTTAGATACAAGATTATCATAGAACAACTGTTGCCAATCTTCTGATTTGAAAGGTATGGAGTTTTCAGAAACTATGCTATATAGAATATCTCGAGGCTCACAACCTGCAGATATGTACAGTTTTCTTGTTGATGCATCATAATAATAATCACCTTCATTAAATGCACACAACAAAAGATTATTGTCATTAGTTTTGATGAGGCGTTTGGGCATTTTTCCTTTGTAGATAAACACTCTTATAGTATTGTCCTTTTTCCAAATACAATATTCATGCAAATCATACTCTGTTGAATTCTCTTGTAATATAGACAAATCAACATCAACAGAAAAGTGCCTATCATACGCCACAAATTGGCGCAAAGCAGCAACTTGATTTTCCCCTTTAAGAGGTAATTGGTTCTTGTACTTCAAATAGTTAACAGTTGAGACTATTTGCTCCTTTTGCTTCTCTATATCAATCGCTCCTATTGGTTTGTTCTCTATTAAATTCTTTCTAAATTTAATAAGATTAGAATGGTCAGTTTTCACCCCTAAAGAAATGAGGTAAGATTTCTTTTGTTCGGTATCAGCCCAAGATTCAATAGAAGACAATATGATTTCGTCTTCATTCACATATTCATTTTTGAAGTATCCGCTAAAGTAATTACTTAGTCTATATCCGAAAGAGTCATTATACAACTCTATATTTTGTTCAAACATTATATCGAGCAAGGACTGTATCCATGCTTCATCGGCCTGTGACAAATTTATGTTTGGAACATAATTATTATAGTAGCTATAAACTTTTCTTGTTCTGTAAATACCAAGCAAATAAGAATAAGGTGTATAACCTTTACTTTTGTCACATTTTCTCCATGCATCAGCGCTATTCATTGGCGTTACGCACAATAATTTTTCTAATTCATTATCTGAAAAATTAGCCAATGAATTCTTTATTTTACGAGTCATACCAGACTCTTCATACTCAGGTAAAAGTTTTGATAATGGAATTGACAATGACTTTCCTTCATGATATTCAAATGTTATATTGTCACTGATAGTATATGAAGAAACAGTTCGTTCGCCAACGTATATTTTATTGGCAAATGAACGTATCTCCTCATCATTGTATATGCTAAAGGCAATTTTAATGATTTTATAATTAAAATCATCTGATATATATACTTTAGATAAGTCAAGACTTATTTTATTGACTTTTTGTAGCAAGTATCTTTTTGACTCGACATCTTGCTCATTTACCATTTCAATAATGGCATCAGTTATACCATATTTGTCTATTAACGTCTTTGTGAATCCTGGAGTCCATGTGTCCTTGTAGAAAAGGTATATCTCCTTTAAAGGAACGACTTTTCTCAATTCATCAATTTCATTTTTAATTATATCATCAAAAATTTTATCTCCTTTGACAAGAAAAGGTTCAAGTTCTGGGAAAGACTCTTCTTCGCAGATAGTATATTCATACATCCACTGTGGCAAATTAGGGGAATAAGCGGTCATAATTGATAGCCAACAACGATGAGTATGTGCTTGATTTTGAAATAACAAATTTTGAGCCAATTTCACTTCTCCTACACCAGTGAGGTTTTTCATTGTGTTGAAGAGAGTAAGTTTCTCTAAAGGGTTTAATGTATTTTTATTCTCCTTTACTTTTTCGCAAATAATATTAAATACATCAATATCTTTAGGATGTCTGAAGTATTTTGAAAATGGTGATTCTTCAATGTTGTTTGAACAAGAGAATCCTATTTTTGATAAAAGAGCGACAACTCCAGACAATTTGTTTGTAATGATAATTTTTGTTCCATAAAGTTTTTCTTCATCAGAATATCTAACAATACGATTGTTTGATATAATTGGTTTCTTGTATGGACGTATAATATCACTCCTTTTTAAAGTTTCATTGTTAAAGACCAATATTGGCAACGACTCAATGAATTTAACTATTATATCGTGACATTGTGCTGATGTATCTTGTTCTTCCAGCCAATCTGTTAAGATCTTAGTTTCTGCCAATTTTGCAGAAACAAGCCACTTTGAGAAATTTTCATTATCTCTGAGGTGGCTGAATATGTATTCAAAGGTTGAATAAATAATCTTATTTGACTTGTCTGAATAAAACTTTGCAATAGGAAGTTCGTCTATATTTGTGGAACAATCAAGACCAATAGCTTTGTATAAAGGTACAAGTTTTGCATGACCTTTACGAACAACTATTTGTGTTGCTTTTATTTCATTCTCAAAGTAATACTTGTCGCTAAATTTGTAAACTGGTAAGTTGTCACAAACCCTTACAATACTTTCTCTTCTTTTTTCTGTGTCTTTGTTGATTAGCCAACCATAGAAAGAGGCCTTAGAATCTTCAGAAGCATCTTTAAACCAGTTCAGGAAAGAAGCATTGTTGTATATTGCGTTTAACACAGTAAGAGTAGTGACACTATAAACAGAATCATATAATTTGGATTCTTTAAGTGCATCTTCATCGGAATCGAAATAGGGGAGATATCTATTAGAATCTATAATTGAACAGAACAAATCTTTCCCGATGATTTTTGATAAGTCAGATTTGTCTATCATAATTCTGTCTTGTGTGACAAGATTTCCGTTTTGTCCCTTTATGAAGTCTAATTCAGATGCTGACTTTTGGAACGAATTATAAAAATCTAAAGTCAAAAGGTTATCTCCGTCATATTTTTCCTTTGGCAGCAAGCACAATGCACCGTCATGTTCTGCCAGCGATTTAACCCAATCAACTAATAGCGTACCAATTTTCTCGAATAAGAATCTATTCCATATGTTTTTGAAATGTATTGATTCTCGGCTTGCTGTTGTTAAAAAATCGGCATTAACAAGGAACTTGAAACCAAAATCATTGACTTTAGTAGGAAGGTATGTAAACAATACTGCATCTTGTACAGGAACCACTTTCCCATCTACAATCTTTGCAGCAAAAGTTATTTTAGTTTTTGTTGCTTCTTTAAGTTTCTTAGGTACTAATTTCTCGTTTTGTAGAGCTTCTTGTGTTTCTTCTGGAATTGGAATTATATTGTCTTTTATAATCCAATCCTCTGTGATTTCATTGGATGAGACTCGAACAATATTGCCATTTATCGACTTATTTATTTCTATTACATCACCATTAGTATTTTCGAATCGTATATTCCCAATATTTCTCAAAAAAAGTGCGAAGCGTGGCACTGACAAAAGAGTAGTTATTATTTTGTCATACCTAATTATATTTTGACTCTCTACATTTAAAGCGATGCCAACTGGGGCTGAAAAAAATAGAGAATCCGCTTGTACCTCTTTGGGAAGACGATATTTTTCTTCCCAAATGGGCTTAATTTGCCATGGAATTGCATCCATGTCTTCTTCGTTAGAATAGACCGGTGATTTCTTGTCAAATGCAAATGAAAAATTACCAGAATTAATATATACTGTTTCTGCTTCTGAAAAAACAGATTTGAAGCCGATACCTTTATAGCCAGTTTTTTCAGAATCATTTTTCTTTGTGCTATCACCTATGCTTGAGATGCTTTCAACATCAGCTTCAGAGAAAGGCTTTCCAGAATGTAAGAACAGTAAATCTTCGTTCAAAGTTTTCAAGGTTACATTTACAAAAGAACCTTCTTGGGGTTGATCGTCTGCATTCTGTAAAAGTTCAAATATGAATCTTTCAGTCTCTGTATACAAATCTCCCATTATGGCATGAAGAGCATTTGAAATGTTTTTTGCATCACGACTTGTTGAACCAGTTTCCTCAAATATTTTGCGAATTAGCTTTTCTTTATTCAGTTTATCGACAAATGACAATTTGAGCTTGCCTAAAATTGTATCACTTATTTCAAGCATAAATGGATTGTTGAACTTAGTTCGTTGTATGCGTGTCGCAAGTTTAACATTTACTTGCCAAAATTCATTTGTTAAGAAGCTGTCTCTATGAAGAGAAAACATTCTTACCTTGCCAAATTTATTTGGGTAATACAAAATATCACCATTTAAGTTACGGACATCTTCGAAATATCCATATTCTCGACCATTAATATCCTTTTTCGAAGCTTTCTTATATGTCGCAATTACCTTAAATGGTTTATTCAATTCTTCAGCTGAAATACCCCAATAATGAGATAGGATTCTAATCAACTCATCATCAGTTTTCAAAAATAAGTTCGAATGAGATGTTTTATTATTCATTGGATTCCTGGTTTTAACAATTTAGTATTCATTATATATCCTTGTCTCCCTAAACATAATCACAGGTGTGACCTTCTTCAATGTCTCTTCATCGACAATGCTATTCACATGCAAGCAAGACTGTAGCTGCGGCTTCAACCACTCATTATTCCATAACTCCACATCCTTATCCCCAGCAACAACACGGCACAAGCGCATCTTATATGGTGATGAGTTATTCTTCTTGTCCTTCTGATATGTGATGTTCTGGAGCCATAGCTGATTGTAGTCGGAGTTCGGCTGATTGCAGAACTTGGAGTATACGAGGTTAATGATTGTACTTTTCTCCTTTTCATCTTTCAAAGAATCCACCATTCGGCTTAGAACTCGCAAGGCGTAATGGCAACAACTGACATTTTCCAAGGCAATTTGTGAACATACCGCCGACATGGCACGAACGCTACCGCCTACAAGACGGCGTAGTTTCATTATCTTTTCAGTTTTGGGTTCTTCTCCGTCAAGAGGTATAGTTGTCATTTCCTCTTCATATGGCTTCAGCCAATCCGCTATGCGCTTGTCTATGTCCGAGAGCATGGTCTTGATGGAACCACTGTCGGGATATTGACGAGCAAACATCAAAATGTAGAGAAGGTGCTTCTCGAAACTGTCGAAGTCACAACCTTTCTTATTAAATATAGGTGTATTGTAAATGTATGCAAGTTTGTCTGGTTTGATGGAGTCGGTCACTATACTCTCACTAATCTTGGTTTTCTTGCTGTTCATGCGGAAGTTCTGACTCTCCAACACGTGTTGTAAAATGTATGAAATTTTTTCAAGTTCATCCTTGTCATTGCAGTATATGCGGTAGTCGTCACGGTAACGGATGATTTCATACGGAGCCTTGATATTTGCCTGTTGTATGGCTTCATGAAGCAATAGGTCGGAATAGCCAAGGATAATTTCACCTATAAAGTCGAATATAGCACTTCCCTGAGGGATGCCAATATTGCGACCATGTTGAAAGGCACAAAGATATTTTTGGATGTTCTTTGCTATCTGACTTTCCGTTTTCTTTTCATACTCTGTTCCTCGAAATGAGAATGCCCAATCGAAAGCTTGTGGATTCACCGAACCATAACAATTGGTAATGTCTGTTACAAACATATACCGATATTCAAGAGACAATTCGATACTTCGCTGTTCCAAGGAACTCCACCAATTCAGGATAGTCGTAGACTTGTGGAACGGTTCTCTCTCTTTAGGAATAACAGGCAGAGCACAAGATGTAATATGTGGAACGTTGAACTTCTCAAAGAGTTGCTTTATAATCGTCCACGATTGTTCATTACAAACTTCCCTTACAAGGAAATAATAAAGAAATGGATTTGCAAGAATAATAGGACGAACAGCATAACGACCATCCTTGTTTAGCAAAATGTCAAGATTTACATCCGGTAATTGCTCTGGTGACATGCCTTCTTGCAAACACTCCTCATATGGTGTTTCACCAACAGCATCCTTGATATTCTGAAGCAGATCATCGAATACAAAATATTCTGGTAGCTCAAATCCATGATATTGTTCTGATTTCAAAAAGAATTCCATTGCCTCAGTATGATTGAGTCTAAGTATATTTTTCGTTTTTTCGGCCATAGATATTATGATGATTTAATGTTCTAAATATAGTTTCATTGCATTCTTTGGTACATACGCCGTTGCCACCAAACACCCATCAAAGAGTTCTACCAATACCCTCTGCTGCCCAGCAATTCTTGCCGCCCTACCACGTATATCCTTAAACTCTCCCTCTGTAATCACAACTTCATCCCCTAACTTATATTTGATGTTCTCCGAAGTAACAGAAATGATGTGAGGGTTATGTATCGATGTTTAGCGGATAAAATTATCCATAGCTGTATCAGAAATGACAAGAGGAGGATTTTTATTTGGGGCGTCTTCATAATGTGAGGTATGGTCGTAATAGTAACTTAACAAAGCTCTATTTTCAAGAGCCTTGATGTGCTTATCCTGCAAAAGTGAGTCAACTTGTTCTGCTAAGGCACGAACAAAGAGGAATGAAGGGATAAGAGGTTCTGTGATGATTCGCTTTTTACCTTGTTTACTAATCTCTTTGTATCGTAAAGGAACATAGCATTCAAATCCTTTAGCTTCGATAAATGCTTTTGCCTTCACAACACGACCATATGTAACTCTCAAAACAAACCATTGCTTGTTTCCAGAAGGCACATTCTCTACCGACACCCCACCTTTGTTTTCTTGGATGGAGGGCGTACAAGAGGTAAGTCTTGCACTTGGACACGACGAGCCTGTGTCGGTAGGCTGCCCATTATACAATGAAGCGTCAGCCGTTGGAGGCTGCTTGGTATTATCTTCCAATGTTGTATTCAAAGGTTAGATGAAAAACCGATAGACTTTTCCTTGTGAGAATTGTCATTCTTTGACCACAAAAATAAAGAAACTTGTTGAGATTAAAGAATTATATTTTGGAAATCTTTGAATTTGACGCGTTTTTTAACATTTGACGAATACTATGCCGTGTTATACATAGAAGGTTGTTGCCATAGTCAAGTTTGTGTTGCTGCAAGGAACATCACATTTTTACCATTAGTTATCCATTTTTATCTAAAACGAATAATAGAGTTATAAAAATCTATATTTGGCTTGGTATTGTTATTTTAGGCCTCACAAATAAGCACTCATATTTGTACCACAAAACACTAAAACATTAATTATCAGCACTGTTTATTTTCGAAGAGGTTAAGTAATATCTCCTGACGATGAGGAGTCTCAACAAAACTCCTCACTCCTAAATAGAGAAGTTATTAGATAGGTAATATAAGGGGAAGCCCACAACTGATAAGGAAACGAATCGGTTGTGGGCTTTTTTTTGATGAATGTCCGCAAATATCCAATTAGTAAATTCGATGTTTAAACTCAGCCCTATAAGTGCACGCGCAGAGTTCAAGCCTGTCAAAGAGCCAGAAGCCGAAATACCTTCGGTTGAACTTATAACAGAACTCTTTGAAGTACAGCTGGATGAATTCCACCTTAATGTCGTGGTATGTATCGAGAATGCTCCTTTTAGCATTGCTGATGGCAATATGCACCCAAGGCAAGACCTTGCCCACTTTCTTCTTATCATCCATGACAACAGCCTTGTGGGAAGCCACTGCCCCGTCCTTTTCAAGGGACGCGTATGTGTTGGAACCGTCCGTGGTGGCATTAACCTTCCCGTCCGTCGCCCGTTTTATCTTGGGAGTCTCGGTGGAGGCCTTCAAATCGTCTATGACCTCCATCTTTATGTGGCCCACGACTTTTGGAGTACTCCGCTTCTTATCGGAAGGGGTGTCCGGGAAGTTGCTTTCGGCCATGGCGAGGACGGAGGTCTTGCGCTGGCTGCCACGTCCGCGTTTCAACGGGCAATCCTTCTGTTCTTCGGGCGTTTCCGTGGAGAAGAAACCCTCGTCAATCTCCATGTTTCCATGAAGCGGGTAGCATTCGTCACGCTTGCCCATCATGTCACGAAGTTTGTGAGCCATTTCCCATACGGGCTGGTAACGCTTGCGGCCCAATTGACGCTGGATTTCCTTGGCGGATATGGCACGCTTGGTCGCTGTCAGAAGGAACATGGCGGCGAACCAGTCTCGGATGGGCAGGTTGCTTCCCTGCATCACCGTACCGGAACGCAAGGTCATCTCATGTTTACAGTCCATGCAAGTCCAAGAGCGATGACTCGGATTCCAACTCAAACGCAAACTGCCGCAGCGGCTACAGAAAAGACCGTGGTGTTCACGGAAATGTCGGAGAGCATCCTCGCAGGAGCTTTCGTCAGGATATTGACGGTAGAAATCAAGCAGGTTCATAGTGGTCCCTTTCTTTTGTCTAACATGGAATGGCTGCAAATTGTGTTCCAGTGGATACATTGGCAGTTTAAATTTTGCTAATTTGGACATTTGCGGACATTCATTTTATTTTATTGAAAAACATACAAGAAAAAAAATTACGAAAACGACATGAAATTTAAAGACAATTTAAGGCTAATTGCTTTGACACCTCTGAAATTTTGCATGAACACGTGCAGGTTTTGTGCGACTGTGCATGTCTATTAGGCCAATATGTTTCAAGGGCCGGTGAAGCAGTACTGCGACTCCTCCTGGAAGAAGGACTACGAGGTACACGAAGTCAGTAGTACTGCGATGGGCAAAGAAGAAGTAGTACTTCAATGACAAATGAAGTAGTACTTCAATGACAAATGAAGTAGTACTGCAATGGGCAAATGAAATACTATTGCGTTTTATGGGATAACAGCCGGGGGATGTTGTTCTTCGCATTCTGACGGATGTATGTGGAAAAGTATGTGGAAAAGGCACTCAACTTTGCCCCTTTTGGACAAACAGAATTTACCCACCTTGGCCCGAACAAGAACAGCCCTTTAAAGTCCTGGTGACAGGAGTCTTTTTTACTTTACCCTTTTTGCTCTCTATCGTTTGCTTGGGTCTTAAATGCGGTTCAGCAAATCCAATCATATTTTATTCTGATCCAGTTGTCCCGAAACGGGAGATGTCTTATTATTGGGTCCGCCAAACACGAAGAAGACTGGTTAAAGAACATCCCCGAAGTCCTATTTTTACAGGACCTCGGGGGGGATAGTTATGCTCATGGGGGGGGTACCGGTCAGCAATGATACCAAATGAAAAATGCCGGCAGACTTGATGTGGTCAGTCTGCCGGCATCCGGGCGAGTGTATTAGCCCAGGTAACTGATGAGCACACCTGCGGCCACGGCCGAGCCGATAACGCCGGAGATGTTGGAACTCATGCAATAGTTGAGCACATGATTCTTGGGGTCATACTGGGTGCTGATGCCGTTGCACACACGGCTTGCCATAGGCACTGCACTCAGGCCTGTGGCTCCGATGAGCGGATTCACCTTCTTCTGGGCGAAGAGGTTCCACAGTTTGGCCATGCAAATGCCCGACGCGATGCTGAGGGCGAAGGCGCAGAAACCGCCAGCCACGATGCCAAGGGTCTGTACATTGATGAAGGCGTCCACCGTCATGGTGGCTCCCACGCAGAGACCCAGGAAAATGGTGGCAGCGTTCATGATGCCGTTGGAGGCTGCGTCAAACAGGCGGGAGGTGTCATTGCCGATTTCCTTGAGCAGGTTGCCAAACATGAGCATGCCCACCAGGGACACGGCCGTAGGCACAAAGATGGCCACGATGGTAGTCACGGCAATGGGGAAGATAATCTTCAGCACGCGCATGTTCTTGATCTGCGTGGCATCGGGATGCAACTTGTCCTGCTCCTTCATGTTGATCATCAACTCCTTCTTGGTACACAGGCACTTCACCACCAGGGGGATAATCACAGGCACAAGAGCCATGTAACTATAGGCCGCAATGGCGATGGGACCCAGCAAATGAGGGGCAAGTTTGATGGTGGTGAAGATGGCCGTGGGGCCGTCCGCTCCACCGATGATGCCCAGCGAGGCGGCCTCTTGGGGAGTGAAACCCACTGCCAAGGCAACGAGCAGCACTGTGAAAATGCCCATCTGCGCGGCCGCGCCAAAGATGGCGAGTTTGAGGTTGCGCAGCATGGGGCCAAAGTCGGTGAGCGCGCCCACACCCATGAAGATGATGGGCGGCAGCAGTCCACTCTTGATGAGCGCATAGTAGAGGTAGTTCATCAAGCCCAGGTCGTGCGCTATCTGGTGCAGGGGCATCTCGTAGATGTTCTTCGCCACGCCATTGACCATGACCATGCCGTTGCTGTCGGCTTGTGTGACTCCCATCTCACCGCCGGGGAAGTTGGCTATGAGCACTCCGAAGGCTATGGGCACGAGCAACAGGGGCTCATACTTCTTCACAATACCCAGATAGAGCAATGTGAACGCGAGCAGGTACATGACGATGAACAAGGGGTTCTCCGCGATGTTGGAGAATGCCGTCATGTCATACACCTTGTCTAAGGCTTCTAATATCTTATCCATCTTCATGCTTACTTCCTTGCGATTTTAATGATGGGGTCATCCTCCTCCACCGCGTCGCCACTGTTCACCAGGATGGCTGTCAGCACCCCGTCGAAATCCGCGCGGATGGCGTTGTAAGTCTTCATGGCCTCAATGTAGCCTATCACATCACCGGCCTTCACCAGGTCACCGATCTGCTTGGGAGTCTCCTGCGCGTCCTTCACCCGGTAGAACTTGCCCTCCAGGGGTGCCAGGATATCCTCACCCTCGCCTGCCGGCACAGGAGCCGCCGTGGTGGCAGCGGGCGCCTCGTTGCCATAGGCGATGTTCACCTCGTAAGTCTGTCCGTTCACGCTCACCTTGATGCTCTTGGGCTGTCCGGCTGCGCCTGCGCCGTGTGCCTTGGCCTTGCGCTCGGCCAGGTCGGCCTCGAAGTCCGCCTTGGCCTTTCCGCTCTTGTAAGCCTCGTACTGCGAGGGGTGCATGCTGTACTCGAAGAGTTCCTCGTCATCCTCGCCAAGTTCCCAGCCCTTCTCCTGCATCTTCTTGCGGTAAGTGTCCAGGTCGTCGGGATAGTACGACTGGGGGTCTTGGGTCTCGAACACCCTGCCCTGCTCCTTGGCCAACTCCACCAGTTCGGGAGCCACGGGGCCAGGCAAGCGCCCGCTCTTGCCCAGGATCATGTCCCAGATGTTGTCGGCAATCATGCTCCAGCGTGCCTTCCCCTTCTCCATCTGAACCACATTCATCAGCGAGAGGTTCTTCACATACTGGCTGAATGGGGTCACCAGGCAGGGGTATCCGACCTTGGGCCACACGTAAGCCACCTCGTCAAAGAGTTTCACAAGCAGCTGGTCTGTGGTCAGCTCGGGCTGTCCGTTCTTCACCTTCCACTTGTTCAGGCTCTTCAGGTTGTCCTCCAGGTCGGTCATCAGGGATCCCATCATACCGCCAGGCAAACCCGGTTTTATCAACAGTGAGTTGTTAACATGGTTGAGTTTGGGAATATAATACCCCAGGAAGTCGTCGTACATCTCCTGTATGAGCGTGCGGGTCTCCATGTATGCCTCCATGTTGATTTCCTTCACCTGGAATCCTGCGTCCTTGAGCATCTCCTGCACGGCAATGATGTCGGCATGCCCCGTGCCCCATGCCAGTGGCGACATGGAGGTGTCGATATAGTCACATCCCGCCTCGCACACCTCCAGGATTGACGCCATGCAGAAACCGGGGCCCGAATGGCTGTGATACTGTATCAGAATATCGTTCTTGTAGGCCTTGATGCCTGCCACAATCTTTCCCAGCGACACAGGGCGCCCGATTCCGGCCATGTCCTTGAGGCAAATCTCGTCGGCGCCGGCATCGATAAAGGTCTTGGCCAGGTTGACATAATACTCCACGGTGTGGATGGGACTGTGGGTGATGCACAGGGAAGCCTGGGCAATCATGCCCGCCTCCTTGGCGTATTGGATTGACGGGATCACGTTGCGGGGGTCGTTGAGTCCGCAGAAGATGCGGGTGATGTCGGTTCCCTGAGCCTTCTTGACTTTATAGAAGAGTTTGCGGAGGTCTTTGGGGCAGGGGCTCATGCGCAGCCCGTTCAGCGCGCGGTCCAGCATATGCGTCTGTATGCCTGCCTCGTGGAAGGGCTTTGTCCACTGGCGCACACTCTTGTTGGGGTTTTCCCCGAAGAGCAGGTTGACCTGCTCGAAGCCTCCTCCGTTGGTCTCCACACGGTCAAAGCACCCAATTCGGATAATGGCGGGAGCCACCTTTACCAACTGGTCCACACGCGGCTGGTACTTGCCTGCACTCTGCCACATGTCGCGGAAAACCAAACTAAACTTTACTTCTCTTTTCATTTGCGATATCTTGTTACTTTCTTGTTCTGTTACTTGAGACTTCCTCTCGCCCTCCCCTCCGCCGCACGCGGAGTCCAGGCAGTCGCCCTGCCTGGCTGTACGTGGCATTGCGGTGGAAGACGTTATTCTGACTCACTTTTCATGTAGCCCCTGGCTTCCCCGGGCAAGCGCCACGAGGGAGAGGCTTGCGGATGCAAGCGCCATGGGTCTGTCAAATCTTCTTTGCCGAGGCCACCTTGCCCTTGCCACCTGTGATCTGGCTCACCACCTCCTGCAGAATGGCCATGGTGGTGCCGTCAATGGCAGCGGAAGGCATCGGCCTTTTCTTGGCGGGGACGACCTCCTCGGGAGCCACCTTGTTGACAACGGCAATAAGCAGTTTGCCACCCCAGATGACGATGAGCAGAATGACAAATACCGTGAGCATGCCCACCACCATGAGTTCCAATCCGATTCCTAAGTTTTCCATTTTCCGACTTACATATATACAAATTCATCGCAAAATTACGCATTTTTCTTCGTTTTGCGCAGTTTTGCGATGACAATATCATCTCACAAGAAGTATTTTGACCCCGACGCCTTCCGTTTGTTCACCCATGGGAGGGTTTTCCTTCTCCAACAGCAGTTCCGCCCTGGACACTTGGGGGAAATCCCTCAACACGCCCGAGGCCATCCGCATGGCGGCACGCTCCAGCAACAGGCATGGGGGTTGCATCTCCCGTCTCAGCGTTTCGGCCAGACGGCTGTAATCCACGGTTCCCTCCAGGCGGTCATGCAGCAGGGCTTCCTCGCCCACACTGGCTGTCACCTTGAGCGTCACATAGAAATCCGCGCCCACACGATTTTCCTGAGGCAGCACTCCGTGAAAGCCGTGCAGGCGGAGCCTCCTGATGATGATGTCCACATCCATCTCTCCCGCTTATGACTCCACGTTGTCATCTCCCTGCTGCGAATCGGGCAGGTACTTCTTCAGGGCTCTTGCGACTCCCGTCTTCCAGGAGTTGATGTTGTCGCTCTCAAGCTGCAGGGAAGTTACCAGTTTGATCACATGGTCAATGGGCATGCGGTAGCGCAGCACGCCACTTATCAGTTTGGCATAGTCCCAGTATTCGGGGTTGAACTTCTCGCTGAGCCCCTCGATGGTGGTCTTGTAGCCGCGCTTGTTCTCGAACTGGAAGTCGTAACGCTTCAGCCCGTCCCTGTCCACATGCTTGATGATGCGCCCGTGGGTCACGCTCTTGGGCAAGGCTATGCCCTCCTCGTCGTCCATCAGTCCGGTGAATATCTCGTATGGGCATCCGCCCAGCAGCCCCACAAAGGCCACCCACTTCTCCTTCTTGTTCTGGAAACGCACCACATCGCACTCCAGCACCTCGGGTCTTGTCTCTGCCACCACCAGGGGCAACGAATGGCATCCCTGACGCAGGAATCCCTGCTTGCCCAGGGCCGCGAGCAGCCCCTCGGACATGGCCTCGTTGTCCTTTCGGGTATAGCGCACATCTGTGAAGACCTGGGCGAGGGTCTCCTTGCCGTTCTCGGCCACGAACCTCTGGTTGGCGGGCAGGGCTTCCTTGGCCGAATAATACCGTGCAATGCGCTCAGGCGTGTAGGGCCGGTAGGACTCCTGGTGCACGAAAGCTTCCAGGGGAAGCCTGTCCTGCGGGGAGGGGTTCTCGTCGGGCCAGCCCATGGTGAGTGTCGCCACGGGGAACGTGAGCGCGGGCAGGTGTAGCGTCTCGGCTATCTGCGCGGGTGTGTACAGGGTGGTTCCCAGGTAGCAGATGCCAAGCCCTTCCTCCTCGGCCAGGTTGCAGAGCGTCTGGGTGTAGAGGAGCGCGTCGGTGGCCGCGTTCATAAAACTGAGCATATTGTCATATCCCGGCACAGCCTTGTTGCACTCGCACCAGTCACTCACGCGCCTGAAGTCGGCGCAGATGGTGAGCACCACGGGAGCGGAGGTCACCATGGGCTGGTGGAAATGCAGGGGTGCAAGTGCCCGCTTACCCTCCTGTGAGCGGGTCACCACCACGCTGTAGAGCTGCAGGTTGCCCATCGTCTGCGTGTGGGAGGCCTCCTCCAGCAAGCGGTCCAGCAACTCGTCCGGTACGGGTTGCCGCGTATATTTGCGTATCGTCTTGCGCTTGGTTATCCAGTTCATGCGTCTTGGCTTGTCATGTGTTTGCTCACGCCTTCAGTTTCCCCTCCAGCTCGCTCACTTTCTTTTGGAAGTCCTTGTCGCTCTTCAGGCGATTCTCGATGGTGCGCACGCTATGGATTACCGTGGCATGGTTCCTGCCGCCCACGAGTGTGCCTATCTTGCTGGCTGTCAACTGAGTGTGATGCTGTGCCAGATACATGCTCAACTGGCGCACCAGCACGATGTTGGCCTTGCGGCTTTTGCCATAGACATCCTCTTGCCTGATTTGGAAATATTCACAGGCATGCTCCACTATCTGGTCCATGGTGATGGCGCGCTTGCGCTCGGCATGCGCGTTGTGGTTCATGATGCGCATCGCAAACTGGAGATCCACATCACGGTTGAAGACCACCGAGTAGGCGAGCAGGCTCTGCACCACACCCTCCAACTCACGCACGCTGTCGCTCACATTCTGCGAGATATAGTCGATGACCTTCTCGGGGATCTTCAGCCCGTCATGCTTGACCTTGCTTTCCAGGATATCGCGTCGCAGGCGCTCCTCGGGCTTCTCCAGTTCGGCAAGCAGCCCACTCTGGAACCGTGTAATCATCCTGTCCTCCATTCCCTGAAGGGCCAGGGGCGGGCGGTCGCTGGTGAGGATGATGTGCCGTCCATTCTGGCGCAAATGGTTGAATATGTGGAAAAAGGTGTATTGCGTGGCCTTCTTGCCCACCATCTCCTGGATGTCGTCAATGATGAGCATGTCAATGCTCTGGTAGAAGTGCATGAAGTCGTTTACCCTGTTCTGCCCCACCGAGGATGTGTACTGCACCTCAAAGAGTCTCGCGCTCAGGTAGAGCACGCGCTTCTCGGGGTGGAGTTCCTTCATGCGTGTGCCGATGGCATTGACCAGATGGGTCTTGCCCACACCGCTCGGGCCGTAGATGAAGAAGGGGTTGAACGTCTGCTGGCTGGGGTTCTCGGCGATGGAAAGTCCGATGCTGCGGGGCAGCTTGTTGCTCATGCCCTCGATGAAGTTCCCGAAGTTCTGCTTCATGTTGAGACGCGAGTCCAGGTCCTGGGCCATGCCGGCGGCCTGGGCCATGCGTGGCGACTGGTTGGCCGGGCTTGTGTCGCGCGCCTGCCTGTCAAGGGGAGTGGGCTCGTCGCTCTCCACGTTCACCGTCTCACGGCCGGCCACCCTCACCTCATAACTCAGATGCTGGTCGGCGCCGAACACCTTGGCGACGGTCATGTGCAAGAGTCTCCGGAAATGGCTTTCCAGATACTCATAGAAGAAGTTGGAGGGGATGTATATGGTCAGTTTCCTCTCCTCCGGGTCATAGGCTTTGAACCTTGTGGGCTCAAACCATGTGGCGAACTGCCGCTCGTCCACATTGTTCCTGATGATGCCCAGGCACTCCTTCCACTTGTCGCGTGGTGTCTTGTCCATTCCTTCCTTTGTGGATTTATTGTCTTTTTAGCCAGCGTCCCACATGGGACACAATGCAAATTTACATACTTTATACTTTCGCGCCAAATCATGCCCCATGGGCTCAGCCCGTGCTTTTTCTCGTACAATACGCTGAGAGTCAGAGCGCGTACGGACGATTTCCCTACCACTATGAGGTATTCCGCTCACGCATCCGCACAAATGACTGATATATAGACAGGCGCGGAATTCCACCCCGAGCATGGTACCCGCCCTGGCCGTCAGCGGATAACTTGCGCTCAATCAAACCGCAACGGGCACATGCGTCTCATGTGGCGGGAAGGGTACCTTATTTTGATTAAATACAAATAACAATGTGCTGCCCGCCAGGGAAAACCCGCTTGGCGGCTGTGCGGGGCGCTTGCGGCGCCGTCACTTCTCCTTCCTCCCGAAAGCCGAGAAATGCACATAGCGCTTGGGGTGGGCCTTGAGGTCGGTGACCAGGCTGTCGGCGCTCTGCACCGCGCGGTTCAGATTGTTGTATAGTCCGGGGTCTTTCATCAGCAGCCCCAGCGTGCCCTCCTCGCTCTGCATCTGTGCCACCATCCGGTTGACGTTGCCTATGGTCGAGTTCACGCTGTCCATGGTAGCCTGCAGGTTCAGGCGGTTGAGGTTGTCGGTGAGGGTCACCACATTCTCACCCGCCCTGTTGAAGGTGCTGGCCATTGCGGGCACATCCTTGGCCAGCAGGCGCTTGAGTTCCAGGCTGCTCTCGTTGAGGTGGGCCGTGAGTGTCTCCGCGTTCTTGAGGATAAGGGGGAGGTTGGGGTCGGCGGCCAGGGTGTTGAGCGTGGCCAGCAGGGTGTCCACGCGGGCCAGCACCTGGTCCACCTTGGGCATGAGGTCGGCAGCCTTCGACATGAGGCCGCCCCCCTCGCTGCCCTGTATGGTGTCGCCTGGCTGGTAAGCCTCACGCAGGTTGGTGGCAAGCAGCATGTTGAGCGTGCACCCGCCCAGCATGGCTTCGTCCAGAGAGGCGGTGCTGCCCTTGGGTATGCGCAGCCCGCTCGCCGTGCTTATCTCCACCAGCACCTGGCCGGGGCGGTCATAGTCATAGATGATGTCGCTCACCGTGCCCACATTGTAGCCGTCGGCATACACGGTGCTGTTCTTGCTCAGCCCCTTCGCGTTGCTGAAGCGGATGTAATAGATATCGCTCGAGCTGAAGAGGTTCGCGCCCTTGAGGAACTTGATACCGAAGAACAGTATCAGCAGAGCGGCCACGCCCGTAAGACCTATCTTGACTTCCTTTCTCATCTTTGCTTGCTGTATGTGCTTTAATAATAATATGTGTGTTCACCACCTGGCGGGACTACGTCCCTGGGGCCCACGCTCCCGCATGCCTGTCATCTGTCCTGCCCTTGCCCCACGGCCTGGCGGGGACTCGCGCTCACTTCCTGTAGGCCACGATGGCCTTGTAGATGCTCTTGGCCATGGCCGCTATGCCTGCCTGTGTGTTGAGGTAAGTCTCCTCCGAGGGATTGTTGATGTAGCCCAGCTCCACCAGCACGCCGGGCATGCTGGTCGCGCGCAGCACCAGGAACCCGGCCTGGTGCACGCCCTTGTCCAGGCGCTTGGCTGTGACGCGGAACTGCTCCTGCACCATGCGCGCCAGCCTCACACTCTGTGCCATGTTCCGGTCCTGCATCAACTCGAATATGATGTAGCTCTCGCTGCTGTTGGGGTCAAAGCCCTCGTACTTCTGCTCGTAGTTGCTCTCGAGCGTGATGACGGAGTTCTCGCGCTTGGCAACCTCCAGGTTGTCGGCGGCACGGTGCATCCCCAGCGTGTAGGTCTCGGCTCCCCGGGGGCCTGTCTTGCCGGGCGTGCTGTTGGTGTGTATGCTGATGAAGAGGTCGGCCTTGGCGCGGTTGGCGATGTTGGCACGCTCGTCCAGTGCCACAAACACATCTTTCTTCCGGGTGTATATCACCTTCACATCCGGGCAGTTGTCCTCGACCATCTTCCCCAGCGCGAGGGCCACGGACAGGTTGATGTTCTTCTCCTTGCTGGTGCGTCCCACGGCTCCGGCATCCTTGCCCCCATGCCCCGCGTCAATCACAAGGGTGTAGGCATCGGCGCACAGACTGGACAACAGGAGTGCAAGGATTAGGGCTATTCGGTTCATCGGTATGCTCTGATTATGGCACAAAAATAGTGGTTTTGAGTGAAATCGCAAAGTGTTTGTGCCATAAAGGATAAATATTGGGAACAAGGGGACGCTCTGGTTGCCGCTGGCCGTCGGTCACACTCGACCCCGCCGGCACAGGCTGGCCAGCCGCATGCGTTGGCGGATGCAGCGCGCTGCGTTGGCGGATGCAGCCGCATGCGTCGGCGGATGCAGCCGCATGCGTTGGCGGATGCAGCGCGCCGCGTTGGCGGATGCAGCGCGCTGCGTTGGCGGATGCAGCCGCATGCGTTGGCGGATGCAGCCGCATGCGTTGAACAGCAGGCTGTGACGGGAAGTGCCTCCCGCATATTCCTGCCGCACAAGGAAGCACACTATGATGCACACCCTCGGGCTCCGGAACATGCGGAAGGCACATGCGGAGGCGGGTCGGTGGCCCTGCCTCAGAACTTCACGCGCGCGCCCGCCATCACCCAGGCGCCGGGCTGGCGCACGTTGCCCAGGTCATAGTACTTGCGGTTGGTGATATTGGTTCCCTGCACAAACACCTGGTAGGTCTCGGCCGTCCACTGGAGCTTGAGGTCGAGGGTGGCATAGGGGCTGTAACTGACGAGCCGCCCCGTGCTCTCGCCACGCAGATAGCCCGTGGCGGGGTCAACGTAGGTGCCGCTGTAGCGCACATAACTGCCCATGCGGTCGTGCCAGCGCACGCTCCAGTTGGCCGAAAGCCTGCCCCAGACGCGGTGGTTGAGCGTGGCCACCAGCTTGTGGCGCAGGTACTCCATGGCGTAGTTGCTCTTGAAGACGGGCGTGTCGTCGTGCCGCTTCTGGTGGATGTAGGTGTAGCCCACGCTCAGGGTGCGCAGCCAGGTGTCCTTGCGGAAGAGTTCGGGGAAACTCACGCGCCCCTGGGCCTGCACGCCCATGTTGTCCAGGTCGAAGGCGGCGCTGTGGTAGGTGTCGTCCGATGTGTACATCACCCAGTCTATCATCTGGTTGCCACGATGGTAGAAGCCGCGCATAGTGCCCCGGAAACCGCTTGTGGCATACTGCACGCCCAGTTGTACTGAGCGGTTGTGTTCGGGCTTGAGCCCCTTGTTGCCCTCGTGGGTCGGGCTCTTGTAATAGAGTTCGGTGAAGGAGGGAAGGCGGAAACCCTTGTTGTAGGAGAGGTACAGCTTCCACCCCTTGGCAGGACGGTAGGCAATGTCCACACCGGGATAGAAGCGGAAGCGGTGGTCCACACTGGTGGTCATATTGGCAAGCAGGCCGGCCGAGATGGTCCAGCGGCTGAGCAGGACGTTGTGCTCCAGGTTGTAGGAGACGCTGGTGCGGTCATCCTGCCTGGTGTATTGGGTGCCGTGACCATGCCGCGCGTCCACATACTGGGCGGGGGCAAGGTCGCGCCCCAGGTTGGTGCTCTGGATGCCCTCCTGGCGGAGCTCAGCGCCCAGCGCGGTCTTTCCTCCCCACCAGTTGATGTAGCCGCCGGCCTTGACGCCATAGACATCGGCCTGATGGAAATTCTCGCCGAACTTCTGTCCGCGCACCAGCTGGAAGTTGTCATAGGTGCGGTTCCAATAGACCTGCGGCGTGAAGCGGAACTTGCCCTGGGTCTCCCCCTTGACCGACAGCAGATAACGCTCGTTGCGCTCATACTGGTCGGGGTAGGCCGCGCTGTAGAAGGTGTTGGCCCCGTAGGACTTCTTGGAGAAGCCGAACTGCCAGTCGAGCGTCATGCGGCGGCTGTCGAAGTCGCCCTGGTAGTAGAGCTGGCCCTTGCTCCAGTCGCTGTTGAGGGTGCCTCCGTCGCTCCGTCCGCCGCCACCGCTGAGCCTGTGGCCTGTGCGTCCCAGGCTCAGCCCCACGCGCGCATCCGCGTCAAAGGTGCCGTAACTGCCGCCCTGGGCGCCCGCCTCGACAGTGGTGCCCTTGTCCCGCCGGGTCACGATGTTGATGGCCCCGCCGAAGCTCTGCCCGCCATACACGCGGCTGGCCGCGCCCTCAAGCACCTCGATGCGCTCAATGTCGCTGACGCTCACCGGGAAGTCGGCTGCAAGATGTCCTGTGTGGGGATTGCTGATGTTGACACCGTTGAGCAGGATGGTAATCTGGTCAAAGGTGCCGCCGTCAATGGAGATGTCCGACTGGATGCCGTAGCCACCGCGCTGCCGGACATCCACGCCCGTGGCCAACTTGAACAGGTCATTGACACTCTGTACCCCCGCCTGCTCGATGTCCTGGCGCTGGAGTACACTCACGATACGCGCTGACTGCAACTGGGTCAGCGGAGCCAGGGTGCCGCTCACGGTCACCTCGTCCAGGGGCTTTTCCTCCTCGGTGACATCGGTCTCGCGCCCGGGCACGGGCGATGGGCTCAACTGGGCCTCGGCCTTGGCCGCCACTGCAAGCGTGGCCGCGCTGAGCACGCCAATGCGCACCTGCCGGTGCAGGCTGGCAAAAGCGCTGTACCCCTTGCGGGCGAACTGCCTCCAGGTCACTACGTCTGGCTTTTGAATCTGTTTGTTGTACATTGGTTATTGATAAATAAACGGGCGCGCCACCATGACGCGCCCTTCTCTTTCGACCTCTTCCCCCCCCCCCCACACACGCCCCCCCGGCACCTTGTGCCGCAGAAACCGCGCTTCCGGTTGCAAGGGAGTGCTTATATCAGGGGCATGCCTGCTTCGCGGCACTCGCGGCGCATGGTATCGGGCCAGATGCTGGACTGGACCTCCCCGATATGTGCCTTGTGGAGCAGTATCATGCACAGGCGGCTCTGCCCGATTCCGCCACCGATGGAGGGAGGAAGCGACCCCTCGAGCAGACGGCGGTGGAAGTAGAGGGACCTGCGGTCCAGCTTGCCCTGCAGGGCAAGCTGGTGCTCCAGTGCCCCTGCGTCCACACGGATGCCCATGCTGCTGAGCTCGACACTGCGTCCCAGTGTGGGATACCACACGAGCAAGTCGCCATTAAGCCCCAGGTGTCCCTCCTCGTTGGGCGTGCTCCAGTCGTCATAGTCGGGGGCGCGCAGGTCATGCTCCTTGCCGTCAGAGAGTTTGCCTCCGATGCCCATGACAAATACCGCGCCGTACTTGCGGCAGATGAGGTCCTCACGCTCCCGGGCGGTCTTGCCGGGATAGATGCGCAGGAGTTCCTCGCTGTGCACGAAATGCACCTCTTCGGGCAGGAAATGATGGAGCTGGGGATATGTCTCGCAAATGTAGAACTCGGTGCGCAGGATGGTGCTGTAAATCTTGCGCACGATACGCTTGAGGAAGGCTGTCGTGCGCTCCTCCGGCCTGACCACGCGCTCCCAGTCCCACTGGTCAACGTAGAGGCTGTGCAGATTGTCGAGCTCCTCATCGGGGCGTATGGCGTTCATGTCCGTGACGATGCCAAAACCCGGCTCTATCCGGTAGTCAGCCAGGGTCACCCTCTTCCACTTGGCCAGGCTGTGCACCACCTCGGCCACCGCATCGCCCATGTCCTTGACAGGGAAACTGACCGGGCGCTCCACACCGTTCAGGTCATCATTGATGCCCAGTCCGCGCAACACAAACAGCGGGGCGGTCACGCGCCTCAGGTGCAGTTCGGTGCTCAATCCACTCAGGAAGAAGTCCTTGATATGCTTGATGGCCAGTTCGGTCTGCTTCAAGTCAAGCCGGGCATGATAGCCCTGCGGTATCATCAGTTTGCTCATGTGTCGTCTCTGTTATCCGCGTTTTGCTTTCAAAACTCACGGCAAAAGTACGGATTTATTTTCACTTTGTCAATACATCTGGCACGAAATCTATACTTTTGCTCATTTCCGCCCACCCACGCGAGGCTTTCAAGCGGACACAGGAAAGACTTTGGCTTGACAGGCAGGGGCACTTGCGGGAAAAGCCGAGGCACACACCCACAATCCAGTTGCACCAAGCACGGCTATGAACGGGCCGGTCGAATCAGTTACCCGAGCAAAAAGGTTGGCCGTAAGAAGAAAACTTCGTATTTTTGCGCATGTACGATGCAAGGCTCACCCTGTGCCTTGCCATATAAGGCGCAAAACACATAATAAGAAGAGATATGTCACTGACCGACTCACAGACAAGATATGTGAACTTCTACACAGACTTCGCCTTCAAGAAACTCTTCGGGACGGAGGCCAACAAGGAACTGCTGCTCTCTTTTCTCAACTCGTGCTTCGAGGGGAAAGAGCATTTCCTGGACATCACGTACCTCAACCCCGAACACCTGGGAGGAAGCGTGACCGACCGCAGGGCTGTCTTTGACGTGTATTGCGAGACGGAGAAAGGCGAGAAGATTCTCATCGAGATGCAGAACGGGGAGCAACAGTTCTTCAAGGACCGCTCCATCTTCTACTCCACATTCCCCATACGCGAGCAGGCCAGGCAGGGGAAGTCCTGGGACTATGAGCTGAAGCGTGTATATACCATCTGCTTCCTCAACTTCACCTTCGATGACGACGAGGCTTTTAACCATACGGTCAAACTGGTGGACATGACCACGGGCAGGGTGTTCTACGACAAACTGTCATACCTCTATCTGGAGATGCCCAAGTACAACAAGCCGCTTACCGAAAGAAGCAGCCTGTACGACAAGTGGCTCTTTGCCATCAAGCACCTGGGCGACCTGGACGAGCGGCCCGCCGAACTGAAGGAGGCTATCTTCAACCGCCTGTTTGAGCAGGCCGAGATTGCAAAATACTCACCACAGGACAGGCAGGAGTACGAGGAGAGCCTCAAGAACTTCCGCGACTGGTACAGTTGCCTGGTGACTGCTGAGAAGAAAGGCAGGGCAGAGGGACTGGCTGAAGGGCGTGCCGAGGGACGTGCCGAGGGACGCAAGGAAGAGAAATTGAGCATTGCGCGCAACCTCAAAGCAAACGGAACACTGACAATCAAGCAAATAGCACAGGCAACCCAGCTCACCGAGAGCGAGGTGGAGGAAGCCTGACCATGGCTGCACGCTGTGCCGAAACAGGACTGTCTATCCTCAATGGCTTATCTGGCCTGGGGGGGGGGGCGTACTCTTACCAGCCGAACAGCACACAGGGGACACATGAAGCACCACTCCCTGTGCAGGCACAAGACCTGCACAGGGAGTGGTGGCGTATGGCGGGGAAATGGCCAATGGCAAGGCCGGCTACTTGGTGTGCAACTCCACAATGTGGTCAACTCCCCGGGGGACTTGCCCCAGATGAATCAGCACGCCGTCATCCGTCTGGCTGAAGCGAAGCGGCTTCTGCGTGTCATAATCAATGGCCTTGCGCACCTTGGCCTTCATGGGGAGGAACAGGCAAATGTCGGCATGGGAGAGGATATGCACAAAGAGGCGGTCGCCCTTGCGCGTGGTCACTCCCCAAGGGCGAGTGGGGACATCACCCGCCGCTGTCCCATACACGGTCTCGCCATACCTGGAGAGCCACTCGCCCATCCCACGCAGGCGTTCGAGCGACTGGGAGGGCAGTTCACCATCGGGCATGGGGCCTATGTTGAGCAGGAGGTTGGCTCCCTTGCCAGCCGCCCCCACCAGCAGGTGTACCAGTTCGTCCACGCTCTTGTAGTTCTGGTCCTTCACATTATAACCCCAACTGCCGTTCATCGTCTGGCAGGTCTCCAGGGGCAGGGCACTGATGGCCTGGCCGCTCAGACCCGCATGGTTCTCGCCAGGTAGGTCGCGCTCAAAGAACTGCATGTCCTCACCCTGGTAGGGGGTGAGGTGATGATTGTTGCCAATGAGCAAACTGGGCTTGAGCCGGTGAAGCAGGGCGTATTGCTCCTCCAGGTGCCAGTCAAAGGGAGTGGGGTCGCTGTCGTGGTCCCACACGCCGTCAAACCAAATGGCATCGGGGTCGTAGTTCTTGACCAACTCGGTGAGCTGGGCATTCATGAAACTGTAGTAGAACTGCCAGTTGGCCTTGGAACGGTCGCGCCCAGAGCGGTTTCCCGTGCGTCCCTGGGGGTAGTCCTCACGCATCCAGTCAAGGTGGGAATAATAGAAATGCACAGCCAGTCCCTGACGGCGGCACTCGTCGGTAAGCTCACGCAACACGTCGCGACGGAAGGGGGTGCCATCTACGATATTGTAGCCGGACTGCTTGGTGGCAAACATGGAGAAGCCGTCATGGTGGCGTGTGGTGAAACAGATGTACTTGGCGCCGGCCTGCTTGAATGCCGACACCCAAGCCTTGGCATCGAACAGCGACGGATAGAACCCATGGGCAGCCCGGGCATACTCATGCCGGTTGATACTGGCATTATGCATATACCACTCTCCCTGGCCAAACATGCTGTAGATGCCCCAATGCAGGAAAATGCCGAAACGGCGTTCGGAGAAGGCGGCACGTGCCTTGATATTTTCCTCAGACGGCCGATAGCTGCCACCCGCCCCGGCATCGGGGGTGGGCGGAACTGGACACGACGCACGCAGCGATGTGGCAGCAGCCACGAGAAGCACGGCGAGGATGAGATTTCGATGTAGTGACATATTTGCTTTCATAATAAAGGTGGGGGCGTTTGACTGCACGCTCAACAAGGCAACTTACACAAGCCGCCCGACACACAAAGATACATAAAAAGTACGGACAATCCGATGCCAAACTTACACTTTCCCGTTCTTTCCCTGCTATTTCACCATGCGCCCAGCCAGCACTGGCCCACAGGGCAAGCAAAAAGTCCCCGTGGGATAGCACATATCACCCGGGGAAGCACCCTTAGACACTTGGCAAGGCGGCCCAAGACAAAATTAAGACAGACTCCGACGATGGCTTTTCGCATTTCCTGTTTTCGCCAGCAGGCTTTTCGTCAACAAAGTGATTCCCGGGAGGCGCAGTCCCTTTCTTGTCAAGAGGACAATGGCACTCAACGCTCGTCGCATGCCACCTGTGCCACATCACAAGTATGAGTCCCTTTCTTGCCATGAGGACAATGGCACAAGGTGGATTTGGCCGCTCTCGAAGACACCTCGGAAGTACGAGTCCCTATCTAGCCGTGAGGACATTGGTACTCAGCGTGACAGTCCTGGTCACAATGGCAAGACAGCCCTTTTTGCCAGGTGCGGCCATTCTGTTCGGCGGGTGAGCCTTCACTTAGGTGAGACGGACATTGCAGCATGACAGGGCACCCCACGCATCTCCCACCCAAGACCCAAGAGCCCCCTGGAGACATTTCGCTCCAGGGGGCTCCATCATATCGTCATGTCCTGTCCGCCGGGAAAGGCGGGAGACACTCTGCATTCACTTACTCTGTGGGGAAAGGCAGATACCAATGCTTGGGAGACTGACTCAGATAGTTGTACAGCCCCATGTCCATGGTTCCCCCACGCTTGGCAACACGCTTGGCCAGATAGGTGGGGTCGTTGCGGCGAAGAGACACACGGGCAAGGTCGGAGAAGCGGCTGCCCTCGAAGGCAAGTTCCAGACCACCCTCATCCACAATGAGATCCTCGACGGCCTCTATCACATAGTTTTTGATGGTCTCGTCATCACCATAGATATCCTCCTTGGTGACAGTGATGCCATGGTTCTCCTTGATCTTCTTGGCCACTTGGTCAACATAGTTATATACGCTCTCCTTGCCACTCTGGGCACGCTCGTCATAGCGGACACGACCGCAGCCGCGCTGGTGGATACCTGTCGTAAGATAGAACTCCGAGAGGCTGGCCTTGGGATAACTGGTCGCGCTCGACTGGTTGCTGAACATGGAAGGCTTGTATATGACCGCGTAAGTAGAAGTCGTGGACTCCATATAGTAGGTATCGAAGTTCAGGAAAGACACCGTCTTGCTCGCCTCCAACTCACGGCGATCCAGATAGTAGCAGGCCTTGTCGTAATAAGCGGCATAGTTCTTACGCGAAACCACGAATGAGTCCACCACACCACAACTTGCGACATCGGCCGAGTCAATGCCCAGATCCTCATAGGTCTTGAGCACCATCTCCTTCAAGTCCTCGGCAGGCAAGTATTTGTCACCACCTTCCTGGGCGGGAATCGTGTCCGTTACCATCCCCTTTAGTGTGTCATTGGTGTTTATCCAGCGATATTCAACCTTGGTGGGTTCATAGTCTTCCTCCTCAGGATACCAATAATCGTTGGCACACAGCCCATTCTTCAAGATGGCAAACGCATAACTGGGGTAACCTGCACGGTTGAGTGCCTCGGCGAAATGCAGCCACACCTGTGAGCGGCGATAGACAACGGGATATACCGAGGAGAACGACCTGCCTGGATTCTGCTTGCTTACAAACGTGCCATACACACGGTCCTCACCCACGAAACCTGTGTACTGCTGTCCATTGGAGTCCATAATCCATGAGCGGCGGGCATCGCCTGCACCCGGCATCACCTCGAGCGTTTGGAACGGATTGTTCTCATCACCAATATAAATCTCATACTGCTGTGAGTCGCACAAGGCAATATAGCCCTGGCTTG
>ERZ808274.222-NODE-222-length-32956-cov-4.114556_pt1 | contig 32956 bp, 29 predicted proteins | sample MGYA00521277_ERZ808274 | MGnify/ENA primary metagenome ERZ808274 (study PRJEB31516, sample SAMN03275597) | gut metagenome | biome: mammalia-associated habitat; material: feces | host: Papio cynocephalus | place: Kenya | collected 2012-07-28 ... | reverse complement strand
CCCTCCCCAAAAAGCAAAGGGCCAACTGACTCACGTCGGCCGACCCTAAGACTTTGTACTAAAACCTAAACCTACATCCAAGATGCCGATTAGGTTATTGGCGTTGCAGAGAAAAAGAAGAAAAAACTATTTTTTAGTCTCTGCTACGGAAACCTTACGGAATTCCTTGAGATCTTTCATTAGCTCAAGTGCAATTTTGCGCGCACGAGCACCCGCAGCTTTGTTTCCTTTCTTAACCTGCAATTCTGCATTCTCAAGATAAAGATCCATCTTCTCCTTGATAGTGTTTACTAGATTTTCCATTTTTCAATTATTTATAGAATAGTAAGTTCCGTCTCAACGGGCGCAATTTAATAAGAAAAATCGAAAAACTCTCAAATAGCCACCAAAATTTGATGTTTTACCTCTATCATTGTTAAAAAGGACATCCTGTACCGCCTTACTCAGCCACACACCTCAGCGACAAACCCTGAGAGCGCCTGTCTTTGCTACACTTGAATGTACGCTTACCGTTGATGATAAACATATACTGACCATAGAGGTCCGGATAAGTCTCAAGGTCCGAAGAGGTTTTACCGGCAGTACCAATCCAGAGTCCGGAATAAGGATTTGACCCCTCGGCAGGATCACCAAAGTCAAATCCTCCAGAGAAATTGACACGAGTTCCTGTTGCAGGGAACCACTGACCATCTTGATTAGCACCGTAATTTACAGCATCCCAGGTCATAGACTTATAAACAAGCCATGCATAAGGAGTATTGCCATCCGCATCACATACTGGCACTTTATACCCCACAGGACATGGATCATATATAGTCTTCTTCATAGAGACACCGCCCCAGAAATCATCATTTGAAGAAGAAGTCCAATCACCTGTTTTAGGGTTGTTATAGACGATATCCTGCCCATACTCATCCTTCTCTCCAGTATTCACTTTTACAAGTTTATAGAACACAGACGGATTCTGAATGGATTTTGACAGAGTACCGTCTCCCTGAGCTGTAGAATAGATAGTAGGAAGTTCATTGCCATCAATATCATACAGATCAGGCTCACCATCATTTACATACGAATAGTCTTCATTCTGCTTAGTATATGAAGCCGCTCCAGGGAATGGATCCTTGCGCCCCCACTGATAAATAAGGCCATGACTGCCAAAACCCTCAGGACTTGCAGTTATCGCACCGAGGTTTCTATCCATGAATACCCAGGTAGTTCCACTTGCATTGGCTGGAGTAGTGAATAAAGTCTTAGATGGATCATAATCGCTAACCCAGAGATGCCAGCTCCAAAGAATCGCACCACTATCGTCACATACAGCAACTACAGCATTGCCAGAAGCATCGCTCAAGTCAGCGTAAGCCATTTTGGCGGCAGCATCAAGATAGAGTTCCTTGACGAGCCCTTTTACATCCTGCCATACTACTTTAAGAGAAGAAACTCCAGAGATGGCATCAGTAGAGGAATTACCCTTGCAAGCAACAGAGAACGATACAGTGGTACCAGGCTTTGCAATGTAGCAATTGGCCGTACCCTTGGAAGAAAGGCTTACAGCATCACCGACAAACTCTGGAACGACAGAACTTTTCTCGCACGCAGATGCCACTAGCACCGTAGCGAGACCCAAACACAATAAATACCTATTCATAAGTACACTAATAATTAACTCGCTAAAGATAAGTAAAAATTTTTCAACATAACATGTTCGGGAACATTATAATTGCCCATAAGGCAGTTTTTTTGTATCTTGCAAAGAAATTGATGTAATAGCACTCTTCATGGAATCGGAAATCAAGGCACAACTCGAAAAGGCAGGAATCACAGCGACTCCAGTCAGACTGCTTATCTATAGAGAAATCATCCGCATGGACAGTGCATTCAGTCTTGCAGATCTTGAAACGGAGCTGGAAACTGTGGACAAGTCCACCATATTCCGGAGTCTTAACCTTTTTCTCGAGAAAGGGATGCTCCATGAGATAGACGACGGAAGCGGCTCCAGAAAATATTGCCGTTGTACATGCGCAATGGATAACGCAGAAGCCGAAGGCAGTTCAAGCCACCATCAGCACGACTCTCACATACATTTTTCCTGCACAGAATGCCACAGGACTTTCTGTATAAAAGACATTCACATACCTCATCTTCCTACCCCAAAAGGATTTGAAGTGCACGAAACAAGCTGCGTAATGAAGGGACTGTGCCCTGATTGCGCCAGAAAACACAGAGTATGAAGCTGCTATCACTTGTTCTGCTTAGCATATTCAGGATGGTGGTAATCCCGGTCCAATTCGCTGACACAAAGTTCACCACCGGCATTGAAGAACTTTCCGCATCCGTCAATATAGCAGAGAATTACTTCAGATCTCAGCCATCTTCCATTCTTCCAGGCAGCCCAGACCAGGGGCAAGTGGAATTTATCATCGCACCTGTTGTCTCTGTATCAGAGAATCTGTCCCATTACGGCTCAAATTATGTGGACCGCAAGGATGTCCTGCTGCATGAAGCTGTCAGAGAGGCCATCAGACTGAGCGTGACATCAATAGACTTCTCACTTTTAGACAACGACGCCGACGGCATCGTGGACAATATACATTTAATAGTAGCCGGCGAGAGTGAAAGCGATGGCGGAGAGCCGCATACGATATGGCCACAGCACGATCTACTTAGCAACCACGGATCAGTCATGAGCGCCGGTGGAAAGGCAATCGACTCGTTCACTATCACCACGGAGCATAGCAGCGCAGGTACTATATGTCATGAACTTGGGCATTTTCTTGGGCTAACAGATATGTACGACACTGACGGAGAGGGCAGCGGAGGGCTATCATCCGGACTTAGGAGCACATCCCTGATGGACGATGGATGCAAAAATGGCGAAGGGGTCACCCCACCAAATATTTCAGCGTTAGACCTTGACGCCATTGGTCTCAAGGCCACTCCTGTCACCAAGAAAGCATACACACTGCACCCTGTCAGCGATGGTGGTGATTTTCTTATATTAAACTCTAATAATAGCGACGAATACTATCTCCTCGAATGCCGCCAGAGCACTGGCTGGGACAAATTTATCGGAGGGAGTGGACTTGTCGCATATCATATTGACAAATCAAGCGAAGCTGCCGGGTGGTCAGACATATTAAACAGAACCATCAGTGCCAAAGAACGCTGGGAGTACGGCATGGTCAACAACAATCCAACTCACGAATGCGCAAAGCTGCTTACCGGCCCTTCCGACGATGGCAGTTCAAGAGCCGTTTTCTTCCCAGACAACGGATACACAGGCATCGGGCAGTTGGACGGTCCTGAATTTAGCTTCTGGGATGGAAGTTCTTCACATCTGGCAGTCAAGGACATCCATACCAACAACGACGGAAGTGTCACATTTGAGGTCATTGAGCCGATCACCATAGATGGTAGCATCATACATCAGGATGGAATCACATTGAAGTGGAGAACTGACTTCTCAGAGGAAGATATCAGTTCATACGAGATAATCTGGACCGATGGGCGAAGGAACGGCACTGGTACGGCACTGGCTGAAAGCAGGAGCTTTTCCATAGGTGGACTCTCTCCCAAGCAGACATACACAGCTACAGTCACCATCTTACTAAAGAACGGACTACGCTATAGGAACTCTACTTGTTTCACTACCAAATTCTACCAGAAAGATTCTTACCCATACATTTATCTCGGCGCCAATGGACAGACTATGCTCTCACGCAACAAAGATGGAAGTTTCATAAAAGGGACCCGGATCCCACTCAAAGTATACAATGCCCCCGATGCAATGGAATGCCTGTGGTACTATGACTCAAAGCCCATTACCACCGATCTTGACGGGCTTTACACGCTTGAACGCTCTGGTGTACTGAAAGCGCAAATACTTCACGACAACGGAGCGTGGGAAACAATAGAGAAAGAAATCACCGTGAGATGACAACACACCTTCATAGCAAGATAGCAAAGATTCTTATGGCTGCACTGTCATGCTTTCTGCTTCTATGCTCATGTAGCGGAAGCATGCAGATCAATTCATTTATACAGAGCCCCGTGATTCGTCTCCAGATGGGAGGTTCCACACAAATGAGTTACGATCCTCTCACCTGCCAGATAGCCTTCAGCCGGGACCTGAAGCAGTTCAGAGTGCACACAGACAATATGTCCGACTTTTTCTGCGTCACCCTTTCCGAAATACCGGTCAATAACGGGCAGGAAATAACCGCAGATCTGGTCTGGACCACCCATAGAGACGTACTCACAAAAAACAATCTCACCTTCGAAGCATTACGGCTTGAAGGTGAGACAATATGGTTATGGAGCAAATCCGCCAAAATAGGCGTATGCCTCAAGACCTTAGAATGACTTGGCAATCTCGATGAAGTCGCCTGCCTTAAGAGCAGCACCTCCGATAAGGCCACCATCAATATCTGGCTGAGCAAAAAGTTCCTTGGCATTAGACGGCTTGCATGAACCGCCATAGAGGATGGTGGTATCATCAGCAACCTGCGCACCGAACTTCTCAGCAAGAGTCTTGCGGATGAAAGCGTGAATCTCCTCGGCCTGCTCAGCAGTGGCTGTCTTGCCCGTGCCAATAGCCCAAACAGGCTCATAGGCAACAATTACATGCTTCATATCCTCAGCAGAAAAATTGTAGAGAACATTCTTAATCTGTGCACCGCAGACATCAAAATGCTTACCGGCTTCTCTTTCCTCAAGATTCTCACCTACGCAGAGAATAACGCCAAGGCCGGCCTCAAGTGCGAGTTTCACCTTCACAACAAGCTTCTCATCAGTCTCGCCATAATACTGACGACGCTCTGAATGTCCGAGAATGACCCACTTGCAGCCCACAGCCTTGAGCATAGCTACAGAAACCTCTCCAGTATATGCACCTTTCTCGTGATCAGCGCAGTTCTGGGCAGAAAGTTCCACTCTGCTTCCAGCAAGAGCCTTGTTGACAGCGCACAAGTGAGTAAAAGGAGGAGCAACGATAAGTCCAACATTCTCTGGAACTCCGGCTGACAGTGCAGCCACTTCCTGCGCAAGTTCTTTTCCTTCAGGCTTGGTGGTATTCATCTTCCAGTTGCCTGCAACGATTTGTTTTCTCATTTTATACTTTTTTGAAATGTCCGTATATATAAATGGTTCCGGCCACGTGCCAAAAACCTTGCGAATTTCGTGATTTTTATTGAAACGAGCAAATATCGCCATATATGAAATGGGATGAAATGGGAATTGTACGGGTGCAAAAAAATGAGTATCTTCGCATTTTGCAAATAAAGAAAAAAGTAATATTCATATATGAAGAATTTTGTAGAAGAACTAAAGTGGAGAGGAATGATCCACGACATAATGCCAGGCACCGAGGAAGAACTCATGAAAGGCCCATCGGCGGCTTATGTAGGAATCGATCCTACTGGAGATTCCCTGCACATAGGACATCTTGTCAGCATAATGATACTCAAGCACTTCCAGGCTTGCGGGCATAAGCCATACGCACTTGTAGGAGGAGCGACAGGAATGATTGGAGATCCGTCCATGAAAAGTCAAGAACGCAATCTTCTTGACGAAAAGACCCTCGAACACAACGTTGAATGCATCAAGAGCCAACTTTCGAGATTCCTTGACTTCAACTCCGATGCCCCTAACAAGGCGGAACTTGTCAACAACTACGACTGGATGAAAGACTACACTTTCATCAATTTCACCAGAGATATCGGCAAGCTCATTACCGTCAACTACATGATGAGTAAGGACTCAGTCAAGAAACGTCTCAGCCGCGACTCTTCCGAGGGAATGTCATTTACTGAATTCACCTACCAACTTCTTCAGGGATACGACTTCCTTTATCTTTATCAGCACTACGGAGTAAAACTCCAGCTTGGAGGAGCGGACCAGTGGGGCAACATTACTACCGGTACGGAACTTATCCGCCGCACATGTCAAGGTGAAGCATACGCTCTCACCTGCCCACTCATTACCAAAGCCGATGGAGGCAAATTCGGAAAGACCGAGAAAGGCAATATCTGGCTTGACGCCGAACGCACATCACCATACCAGTTCTATCAGTTCTGGCTCAACGTCAGCGATGCCGATGCCGAAAGATATATAAAGATCTTTACCATGCTTGACAAGCAGACCATAGAGTCCGCTATTGCCGCCCATAAGGAAAGTCCAGAGCGCAGGGAACTTCAGAAGCTCCTCGCCAAGGAAGTAACCGTCATGGTACATGGAGAGAAGGAATATGAGACTGCCCTGAAGGCATCACAGATGCTTTTTGGTAAAGCGACCACTCAGGATCTCAAATCACTGGACGAGAAAACGTTCCTCGCGGTATTTGACGGTGTACCTACCCATACCATTGAGCGCAGCAAACTCCCTATCGGTATGCTTGACGCACTCGCTGTGGAAACTGACATCTTCCCATCCAAAGGTGAAGCACGCAAGATGATACAGCAGAATGGCTTCAGCCTCAACAAGGAGAAGATGAGCGACATCACACGCAGCCTCACCGAAGAAGACATTATAGACGGAAAATATATTCTTGCACAGAAAGGCAAGAGAGACTATCATATCATCATTGTTAATGGATAAGCCGGCAAGTACAAGACAACTAAAGGTCGGACGGGAGCTCCAACGCGACCTTGCGGAGATTATCCGCAGCAAAGGGATGGCAGTATTTTCAGGGGCCATGGTTACAGTCAGTGAAGTACGGGTAAGCCCGGACTTAAGTATCGCTAAAGTCTATGTAAGCATATTTCCGTCCGATAAAGCACAATCCGTACTGCCATTGTTGGAGGAGAACAAGAAGGCTTTGCGCGGCGAGTTGGGAAGAAAAGTGGCATCACAGTTACGGATTGTCCCAGAGATAGAGTTCTACCTCGACAGCACTCTTGACTACGCCGAGCATATAGAAGAGCTGCTCAAAAAATAAAGGCTGACCGTGAGACCGGGCCCGTTCATAGCATTCAGATACCTGTTCGCCAAGAAATCGCACAATGTCATCAATGTCATTTCTGCAATCAGCGCGGCAGGTATTGCCATAGGCACAGCGGCCCTCATACTCATATTGTCAGTATGCAACGGCTTCAACGGTATCATCGAATCCAACTTGTCGGATCTGGATCCAGACATCACCATAAGCCGTGCCGATGGGAATCATTTCTCTACGAGCAATGTGCCGTGGAGTGGTATTCTTAAAGACACATCAGGAATCACCTGCCATGAAGTATTGGAGGAAGAAATTTTCATCACCTATGGCAAGGCGCGTGGCACAGCGACGGCAAAAGGCGTGGATAATAGTTATCTCCACAACTCAGGGTTGTCCCGCCATGTAATTAGCGGAGAGTTTACCATATACAGAAATGGCATTCCAAGGGCTATGGTCGGGGCTTCACTTGCATCGGCCATGGGCATTAACCCAAGATTCCTTGAAAAAGTGGAACTGCACTACCCTTCTGATACGCCACATAACCCACTCTCTGGCCCTGGTCTGTCATTAGGCAGCGTAAAGGTCGGTGTAAGCGCACTGATAAGCGTCAATGAAAGCATTGACTCACACTTGATGATTGTACCCATAGAAACGGTTCGGGAACTCATAGGCGCTAAAGATGACGAAGTATCAGCAATAGAGCTAACAGTTCCAAGTGGTAGCATAAAGAGCCGCATTATGGAGCTCAAGACATCTCTTGGCAGCGAATACAAGGTGCAGGATAGGTACGAGCTCAATTCTTCAGTGTTCAAGATGATGAAGTACGAGAAGTTCACGGTTTACCTGATACTGCTGTTTGTGGTTGTTATCATTGCATTCAACATATTCGGCTCCCTATCGATGCTTATTATCGAGAAGAAGGATGATATGGAGATGCTCTGTGCCATGGGAGCTAAAGATTCCATGAGGAAAAGGATATTTGTGATGGAGGGATGGATGATTTCGCTTGTCGGAATGACGATAGGACTTGCTGTCGGCTTAATCCTCTGCATCGTTCAGCAAAAATTCGGGCTCGTCAAGATGCCAGGAGGATTTGCAATGAACGCATATCCAGTGATACTCAAGGCTTCAGACATATTGTTTACAGTCGTAGGAGTATCGATGTCGGGGCTTGCGATTTCATTGTCGGCGACCCGAAAAAAAATTTGATTTTTCATCTCTGATTTTTATTTTTGTACCTTTCATGGAAGAGACAAAAAGATTATACCCCATCAAGTTCTGCACAATACAGGACGAGTACGAATGGGGGCGCGAGGAGTTCAAACTCGCGGATCTCGGGTATAAGGATTCCCTTGTGCGCGAGGGTTGGCTTGCTGGCAACAGCATCGGTGAGCTCATGGACACATACATCGATAGGATTACAGGAGACAACACCTACGAATACTACGGAAGACAGTTCCCAATATGCGTCAGGCACCTCACGATAAAGGGAGATTTACCACTTCAAGTGCACCCTGGGGACGAAATCGCCTCGCAACGGTACGATTTTCTTGGAAAAGAGAAGCTGTGGTACGTAATACGGTCAGGGAAGGACGCACGGATATTGGCGGGATTCAAAGACCACTGCGATGCTTCCGAGTTTTTCACGGCATGCGAGTCTGACAAGACTGACGAAATGATGAACATGGTGGCTCCATACCCAGGACTTGCTTTGCTAATTCCTTCAGGCACACCGCATGCTGCATCGGGAGATATAGAGATTCTGGAAATAGCCGAGTCCTCACCTCTTGACTTCTGTCTCAACGGCAGGGGGCACATGGTTTCAGAAGATGAATTTGACCCTCAACTCTCACTTGTCGACGCCCTTGACTTCATCAAATTTGATAAGTTCAAGTCCGAACCCGCAAAAGCAGACACCTTGGCGGACATCCCGGCATTCACCGTCACCAAGATGAGACTCACAGACCCTCTCCGCTGCAACAACTCGGAGTACGATTCGTTCATAATATATAGTTGCATATCAGGAGCGGCATCGGTACAGATTCAGGTGCTTGGACAGACAGCTGATTTTCTCGTAAAGGCAGGAGAGACAATGCTTATCCCGGCTGAATGTCAGGATTTCACAATAGTCCCCACAGCAGAGAACACAGTCATTATTGAGACCACTTCCAACCGAACTGAAGTGGACGAATACATAGATCCTAACGTGAGCGCCAAGCTCCCGGAAGATGAATAGAAAGCATTATGAAAGGCGTAAGGATATTTCTTGCTAACGGATTTGAGGACATTGAAGCCCTTGCCGTATGTGATGTACTTCGCAGAGGCGGAGTTGATGTAAAACTTGTCGGACTGGAAAGAGGAACAGTTGTTTCATCCCACGGAGTGAACGTACAGCCGGACTTGTGTCTAGAGGATCTCCCAGATAATGAGCAGGCCGCAGGAGAGAAAGATGTAATGGTCTTCCCAGGAGGAATGCCAGGATCGAAAACGCTCGCTGGGTGCACACGACTTATAGAAGCTGCCAGTAGGCATTATTCACAAGGAGGAACACTCGCAGCAATATGCGCAGCTCCTGGTCTAGTACTCAGCCAGATAGATATTCCTCAGGGAAGCAAATTCACCTGCTTTGATGGGTTTCAGGATGCTCTTGAGGCCAAGGGATGTATTTTTACAGGAGAGCCTGCAGTAAGAAGTGGTAGGATAGTGACAGGGCGTTCGGCAGGTCACGCAGTGACATTCGGACTCGAGATTCTTAGACTTATAAAAGGCGATGAAGCTGCTGCTGAGGTGAGGCACGCCATGTTCCTCTACTGATAGTCTAGCCTTCTCGGAACTATATGGTTGGCCCTATATACGACGGACGCCATAAGAGGCAGCAGATGACTTAGTGATTTGATGGATAAAGTCAGACTTGACAAATATTTGTGGGCCATTCGCGTTTTCAAGACAAGGAGCGAAGCCACGGACGCTTGTAACGGCAATAAGGTTCGCCTCAATGGTGTACCCGCAAAGCCGTCCAAAGACGTAAAAGAAGGAGATACCATAGAAGCACGTAAAGGCCCGATGGTGCTTACCTATAGGGTATTACAGCTCAGCGAGAGCAGGATGGGAGCGGCACTTGTGCCACAATATGCGCAAGACATGACCCCAGAGAGCGAAAGGCAGAAAGCTCACGCGCCACGTGAAACCATCATCCTTCAGAGGGACAGGGGTACTGGAAGGCCGACGAAGAAAGAGAGACGTCAAATAGACGAACTAATAGGATTCTTAGGAGAAGACGAAATATAAAACTTAAATAGCTATGTGCGGAATTGTAGGATATGTAGGCGAAAGGCAAGCCTACCCGATATTGATTAAGGGCCTCAAGAGGCTTGAATATAGAGGTTATGATAGCGCAGGTGTAGCCTTGATCAACGACGATGGAGAACTCAGGATTTACAAATCCAAAGGCAAAGTAAAGGACCTCGAAGCGGTGGCTGCCGGCAAGGACCTCAGCGGAAACATCGGCATTGCCCATACCAGATGGGCTACTCACGGAGAGCCAAGCGACATCAACGCGCATCCACATGTATCGGAGAATCACAATATAGCCGTAATTCACAACGGCATCATCGAAAACTATCTTTCCCTCAAGGAAGAGCTTTCCAAACTCGGATATCACTTCAAAAGCCAGACAGACACTGAAGTGCTCGTGCAACTCATCCAGTATATGATGGATTCACACGGCATTTCTTTTCAGGAGGCGGTTCCACTCGCGCTTCGCAGTGTTGTGGGAGCATACGCAATATGCGTAATGGACAAGACTCAGCCTGACTGCATGGTAGCCGCGCGCAAAGGCAGCCCTCTCATAATAGGCATTGGAGAAAATGAGTTTTTCGTAGGTTCAGATGCATCTCCTATCATAGAGTACACCAACAAGGTGGTATATCTTGAGGAAGAGCAGGTCGCATTTATAAAAAAAGGGGAAAGCCTCAAGATCACTGACTTAAAGAACGTCAAGCAGACTCCAGTAGTATGCAAATTGGAGCTCAGCCTCAGTGAAATAGAGAAAGGCGGATATCCCCACTTCATGTTGAAGGAAATCTTCGAACAGCCTCGCACGCTGAAAGCATCCATGAAGGGAAGGCTACACCCAGAACTCGGCACAGTAAAACTCTCCGGTATCATCGACAACAGAGACAGGCTGCTTCATGCGCGCCGATTTATCATCTGCGCATGTGGAACGTCATGGCATGCAGGACTTATAGGCAAATATATCATCGAGGAGCTCACTCGTATCCCGGTGGACGTGGAATACGCATCAGAGTTCCGCTATCGAAAGCCAGTAATATTTCCTGATGATGTACTCATAGCCATTTCTCAGTCCGGAGAGACCGCAGATACTCTTGCTGCGATACAGCTCGCGAAGGATGCTGGAGCATTCTTATTCGGCATCTGCAATGTGGTCGGATCATCTATAGCAAGAGCCACAGACTCCGGATGTTATACACACATAGGTCCGGAAATCGGAGTTGCGTCTACCAAGGCTTTCACCGCACAGGTTACTACGCTTTTCCTCTTCGCCATGAGTCTTGCTGAAGAACTTGGCACAGTCACGGACGAGAAGAGGATGGAGTTAGTCAAGGCTCTTCAGAATATTCCTAACCAGATATCGAAGATTCTCGAACATGACAAGGAAATATCGGAGCTTGCAAAGACATTTACCTATGCTCATAATTTCCTGTATTTGGGGCGTGGATACAACTATCCAGTAGCGCTTGAAGGCGCACTCAAACTCAAGGAAATCTCTTACATCCACGCAGAAGGATACCCGGCCGCCGAAATGAAGCACGGTCCTATCGCCCTCATAGACGAGGAGATGCCTGTAGTGGTAATTGCCCCGAAACGAGGACACTACGACAAGATTCTCAGCAACATCCAGGAAGTCAAGGCACGCAAGGGGAAAGTCATAAGTATCGTCACAGAGGGGGATACAGATGTCAAGGCACTTTCAGACTTCGCATTTGAGATTCCTGATACAGAAGAATGCCTCGTGCCGCTTCTCTCATCCATTCCGCTCCAATTGCTCGCATACCACATTGCCATAGCGAAAGGTAGAGACGTGGACCAGCCCCGAAACCTTGCCAAGTCAGTAACGGTAGAGTAATCCTTATGACGAAAGCAACAATGTAGAATATCATAAAACATGCATAGTATGAACATTTGGATAATAATGTTAGTTGTAATGATGCTCTCGTACATCATCCAACTTACGCTCAATAGTAAATTTGATAAATACTCGAGAATTCCAGGTCCAAACGGGCTGACAGGCGCCGACGTAGCGCGACTTATGCTTAGGCAGAACGGTATAACCAATGTTACGGTTCAGAGTGTTGCCGGAAAACTCACTGACCATTTCAATCCCCAGGACATGACCATCAACTTAAGCGAAGGCGTATATTCAAGCACATCAGTAGCTGCTTGCGCAGTAGCCGCCCACGAGACCGGTCATGCAATCCAGCACGCCACGGGATATGCCCCGCTCAAACTTCGTTCCGCCCTTGTACCGGTAGTCACATTTGCCAACAACACTGTCCAGTGGGTTCTGCTTTTAGGAGTGTTAATGCTGAATGTCTTCCCTTCCCTACTATGGATTGGAATCGGTCTTTTTGCTATGACCACACTATTCAGCCTGATCACACTTCCAGTGGAGATAAATGCGAGCCAAAGGGCAATAACATGGCTTGAGGGATCAGGAGTGGTCGATGAAAACACTAAGCCATACGCCGTAGATGCATTGAGATGGGCAGCATATACCTACATAATTGCAGCCATTGGTTCTTTAGCTACCCTATTCTACTACATCGGCATAGCAAATTCCCGAAGAGACTAGATGGGCAGGAAACGAGAGACATTCTGGTACGCACTGAAAGTCTTCTATAATAGGGTCGAGCCCATCCGTAAAATTTTCAAGGATGCCAGGTACGACACTTATATCCCCATGATAGTGGAAGAGGAGTATTGCGGCAATGGACTTGATTATAAGGAAAAACCGGCAGTTGCATCGTTGTTGTTTGTCTGTTGTCCCAGAAAATTCCTTCTGGATGTAAAGAAAGAATTCAACGATATGTTCCTATACTATACCAAGCCAGGAGAAAACCTGCCTGCAATCATAGATGATAGGGAAATGGAGATCTTCAGAAAAGCCACAGAACTCGCAGGAATGGGTGCAGAATACCTCGGGAGCGACACTGCCAAGTACTGCGTGGGAGATAAGGTCCGCGTGACTGCGGGCATATATGAGGGCCTGGAAGGCTATATTAAGCGCATAAAGCATGCACGCAAATTCATAGTAAGTATTGAAGGCGTTGCAGTAGTCGCCCTCACTGGAATACATCCCCAATACTTAGAAAAGATTGAATAATACTAATACTATAATATATGAACAAACAAGCAAGATTATCGGTGCTCTATCTTACCATAGTTCTAGCCTCATGCGCAGCACCAAGGTACATTGAAACTTCTTCACCCGAAGAAAGTGGACTAAACCTAATGAAAATTACTGATGAGAATTCCAATTCGGTAGCAGGAAGCCCATCCGTTATCGGTGTGTCTGCTGCCAATATGTTAGGAAGATGCAGTGAGGAATCCGTGGGTTGGTGGCCGGGAAGATGCCTTGACATATCTCCTGACGGAAAAGAACTCGCCTATATGTCCAAAGTGGACAATAGTTGGAATGTCATGATTAGGAAGTCTGGGGCCCAAGGAACCGCTACTCAACGAACATTCCGCATGGTCAATGACTTCTCATGGGGCTCAGACGAAAAACTTTACTTTTCTGATGCATCAAATGAAGTCCTTTCACAGATTTCATCTACAGATGCACATGTAGGGACCATCATGAGGCAACTTACGAACAACAATCAGGATATGAATCCTGTGCTCTCAAAAGATGGAAAGAAACTGTACTTCACAAGAATAGACCGCAATGGACCATTTGTGTGGTCATACGATATAGAGTCTGGAGCACTGACATCCTGCTGTAAAGGATTCAACCCATGGCCCACTGCGGAAGGAGAATTTCTATGCGTTCGAAACTCTTCAAACACCACCTCAAAATCGAAAACGAGCACCAACAGTGAGATCTGGCTTGTGAATTATGAGAAAGGCACGGAGACACTAATTGTATCCGACAAGAAACGTGGCTTTACAAACCCCACTCTATCCCCTGATGGACAATGGATACTATGCCAGGGCAATAGCAAGTCCACTATCTCCAAGAAGAACAACCTTGATATCTTTGCCATCCGTATTGACGGCACACAGTTCATACAACTGACCTACCATCCTGCTGACGACTGCTCCCCAATATGGTCCAAGGACGGGAAATACATCTATTTTATTTCCTCCAGAGCCAACAAAGACAATGCGTTCAACATCTGGAGAATGAAGTTCAACCTATAAAGACAGGAATATGAAAAATATTTTCCGCATCATTGCTGTATCATCTGTTTTATTGTCAGTCGCAATCTCAGCCAATGCACAGTTTGGCCCATCAGGCAGAGGACAAGGATCTTACTTCAATACCAGACAAAGCTCTAGCGAAGGCACGAAATACAAGGGAATTGTAGAGGGCGGTGTAGGATATGACTTATTTGAAGAGCAAATAGCATTCTCCTTTTCTACTTCACATGGAGTTATTATCAATGATAGTTTCTTCATAGGGGCCAACGTGGGCCTATTTCACTCAAGGGTATACAATAATAATCGTTATGACTTATACTATGTTCCGACTCTTGCCCTTGATAGCAGGTATTATTTTCATCTTCAGACTATAGGACTGCAACCATTTGTAGGTGCGCAGGCAGGAGTCGGCTTCAGTAGAAATGATTTTTGGTACTATCAAAGTGACAATAGCTTTTCGGAAAATAGTTTTGCACTGAATGCAACCCTTATGGCGGGACTTCGCATCCCATTAAAAGACAGGTTTGGCATAACCACCGGGAGTAGATCAAGATACACCTTGGAGAACCTCGGCGTCCTGTTCCAGATAGGATTTGAATTCTAGAGCGCATCTGAAATTAAAAAAAAGACTGATCGGGATGAAAACCTGACCAGTCTTTTTTAGAAGCCACAAAAAACTATTTCAGCGCTTTCCAAACGGCAGCGGCAAGAGCACCTCCGGCAAGAGGTCCTACAAAGAACACCCAGACATTGCACAAAGCATCACCACCGGCAAAAATAGCAGGACCGAAAGAACGAGCCGGGTTAACCGAAGTACCAGTAAGGTTGATGCATACGAGATGAATAAGTACAAGTGTAAGTCCTATTGCGAGACCGGCAAGATTACCGGCTCCCTTCTTCTCATCCGTAGTGCCAAGTACGACAAGCACAAAGATAAATGTAGCAATAAGTTCCACAACGAGTGCACCAAGTGCACCACCGGCATTTGCCACACCATTGGCGCCGAAACCAGAAGGATCACCCATTGCAGCAGGAGCGCCAGAAGTAACATTCACCACAAGGGCAAGAAGGGCAGCAGCAACAATACCGCCAAGAATCTGTCCAACCCAATAGCCACATGCATCTTTCCAGCTCATGCGTCCACTAAGAGCTACGCCAAGAGTAATGGCAGGGTTAATGTGGCATCCTGAAATACCGCCAATGGTATAGGCCATCGCGATTACGGAAAGACCGAAAGCAAGTGCAGTACCAACCACTCCGGCAGAAGTACCACATCCAAGGAACATGGCTGTACCGCATCCGAGAAATGTCAGTACAAAAGTCCCGATAAATTCAGCAAAATACTTTTTCATTGTTCTGATAGTTTTAAATTACCCGACTGCCCGGAAAATCCGGCCAATCGGGCACAAAGATAGCATTTTTCCGAATACGAGAATCATGTGGAATGGGTATATACCCTTAATGCCTCTTTACCTGCACGTTAGCAAGTTTCTCCCAATACTGTATTAATCCACTATGGTCATCCCCAGACTTACCATCCGCCTTCAATGCTTTCATAAACTCAAGAATCTGGACAGTTAGAGGAATCGGAGCATCTATTTCGAGAGCAGTATCTCGTACATTGAGAAGGTCCTTAGTATGCATCCAAATAGGTCCACCAGGTCTAAAGTTACGGTCAAGAATCATAGGCATTTTTGCATCAAGTACCGTACTACCGGCAAGTCCTCCACGGATAGCCTGGTATACTCTCTCTGGATTTACCCCAGCCTTTTCCGCAAAAACCATCGCCTCTCCCACCGCAGCAAGATGAAGAGCTACCATAATCTGGTTAGCAAGCTTGCATATATTTCCACTGCCGATTTCACCAATAAGTACGGCAGAGGCACCCATAGATAGAAGAATCGGCTTCACTTTCTCAAATGTAGACTCCTTCCCTCCAACCATTATAGACATAGTCCCGTCTATAGCCTTGGGTTCTCCACCGCTGACAGGAGCATCAAGCATATCATACCCTCTTGCTATAGTAAGTTCATAGATTTTTTTGGAAACGACTGGAGATATAGAACTCATATCCACAATAACTTTCCCGTCTCCTGGAGTCTCAAGGATGCCTCCCTGACCGGAGACCACATTCATCACATGTGGAGAGTTCGGCAGCATGGTAATTATAACATCCGTACGCCGAGCTACATCTGCAGGACCATTTCCCTTTTCAGCACCAAGAGACACCAGTTCCTCTATAGGCTCAGATTTAACATCATACACAACAAGTTTATATCCTGCCTTCACAAGATTCTTGGCCATAGGTTTTCCCATTACGCCAAGACCGACAAAACCAATTTTCATACGTAAATTATTCAAAATAAAGTGTCACGCAATTTTTTCTCTGATCGGCACTCAATATATAGCTCACTCCACCGCAATCAAATAACTGAGTTTGTGTTGGGCCGACACCGAGTTCAATATCCTCTTCAACAAATTTCCAATCTGACGCATCTTTAAGACGGACCATTTTAAGCGCCATAGAATCACGTCTACTACCTACCACAGCGGCAGCTTCTCCATTTAGCATCCCACAACTGAGACCATGTCCGAAAGATAGGGCTCCATGATAAATCTGCTGCCAATCCCCAGATATTTTCTTGTATATGACAAGGTTCTCACCATGAAAAGGTTCAACAGTAACCATCTCGTCCACACCGTCACCATCAAAATCTACAAACCCAAATTCACTGACTTCATGGTCAAACAATCTATCAAGGCACCATTTACCTTCAATCATAGACAAAGAGAAAATCCCCTCGGATCCAGAGACCATTAGCACCTCCTTTCCTCCCCTTTCCGCTTTGAGCATTCCGTGATTACGGAATATAGAATTATCAACAAGTATTGGTTCGCCAGGTTCCCCTGTAACAGGATCCAATTTCATAACATAGATTTCACCTGCATTGGACCAGTCGGAAGGCTCCGACTTGAACTTACTAACGGACGCAGCAAAAAGATAATTCTCGCCACTCACATTTATGACCTCACACCTATGTGCAAATGGAAGAGAAAAGCATTTTCGAGTCTCCCATCCATTCAATATACGGCGATGCATGAAAACCCCTGCATCCTTTCCCACAAATCCAGGGAAAAGAGCCATGATGGAGAAAAACAAATCAGCATGCCCACAGACAGGAACAAAACTCATAACCCCACCAGGGCATCCGTCCACGAATTCAGAAGTACCATTTTGAACATCATAGAGAAATACCTCTCCAGTAGTCTCAGAGCCTGCTGCTATCATTCGCCTTCCACCAGCCATAAAGGAATTGGCTGTATAGACAGACTCCACATTCATTATTATCTTTTTATTCATACTTAACAGAATATCATATAACCAATCCACACAATTATCATTGCCGTGAGCCCAGCCAAAAGAGTCCCGAGGCCATGAAATTTAAACCCAGTCTTCACATTCATACTAGATAGCTGAGATACCACCCAAAAGAAACTATCATTGACATGGGACATTACCATAGCTCCAGAACACAAGGACATCACAGCGAAAGCCTTTGCAATAGGTGTCACAAAACCAAGTACATCCATCATAGGAGCTATTAGTGAAGCCGTAGTGACAATGGCCACGGTTGAAGAACCTTGAGAGCTCTTGAGTGCAGCGGCAATGACGAAAGGAAGCCAGATTCCAAAATTGGCACCAGCAAGAGACTCTCCAAGAATGTCAGCAATACCAGAATTACGCAGGACCATTCCAAAAGACCCACCAGCAGCCGTAATCATAATGATTACCGCAGCCGATGTAAGGGATTTTCCCACCCAACCAGTAGTAGAAAGCAACTCCCTCTCAAACTTCTTAGGCAAGAAGAACGAAAGGACCATTCCAATAAGCAATGCTATCACAGGCTCCCCTATGAAATCCAACACATCAGCAGTTACACCCTCACCAAACGGAGCGCCTGGAAAATCCGATATTGACTTGAGCACTATCAACACCAACGGAATTACTACAGGCATGAAAGAACGTATAGCTGACGGTGCGTCTTTAGAGTTATCCTCCTCCACGGTTATCTCTCCATTCGGATCTGGATCAATGTATGTTTTGGCAGCATACTTTGTCACAAAAAAATATGATTCAGCGGCCACAAACACGCTTATAATGAGACCTATCAGTATAACAAGCCCCAAATCGGCTCCCAGAATGGCTGCAGCAGCCACGGGCCCTGGGGTAGGAGGCACCAAACAGTGAGTAATAGTGAGACCGAGAGACAGAGCAATCGCAGTACATGCTAGAGATATCCCAGACTTCTTTGTAATGGCTCTATTGAGCGGGGATAGAATTACAAACCCAGAATCGGCATATACTGGAATTGATATAAAGCAGCCCACAATCAGCATCGCAAGAGGTATCCGTTTCTTTCCTGCAAGACGAACTATTCCCTGAGCCATAACATATGCACCCCCTGACTCTTCCAGGAAAGTTCCAATTATGCAGCCAATCACGATTACCAGCCCGATATGGCCGACAATGTCACCAAACCCTTCGTTCACAGAGCCGACTATCTCCTCGAACGGCATTCCAGATAGAAGTCCAAAGCCTATCGCAGCAAAGATCAACGCCAAAAAAGGATGCACTTTGCCCTTCGTCGTGGACACCACAATGAAAGCCACAGCCAATATTAGAAGCACTACAAGCATACACCTATACCAGTAAATGTTTTATACTATTAGCCATTGAGGACAGTATGATATAGCATGAAGCAGAACCAGCATCCATTACTCCGCGAGAACGCTCTCCAAGACGGCTTGAACGTCCAACCTTGGCTACCATATCCACAGTACTATCTCTCCCGGCCAAAGCAGCAGAGTCCATGGCATCAAGACATCGGGCGAAACTCGCACCTTCTGCGATAGCCGCATCAAATGCATTTCGCGCAGGAATAAGAACATCCATCAGAGTTTTATCCCCTACCTTAGCCGAAGAAATCTTGGATAGTCCGTCCATTGCCTGTGCGAAAGCAAGAGAAAAGTCTTCCTTACCTATAAAATCTTTACCTTCAAAAGAGTTGCTGAAAGAAATAAAGAACTTGCCATACAACGGCCCCATAGACCCTCCGATTTTCATCATGAGAGTTTTTCCAAGGGTCTTGAGGGAATATGCCAGATCGCCAGATTGTTTATCCAAAGACTCACGACAAAGAGTGAAGCCCTTGTTCATATTGATTCCGTGATCACCATCACCGATAGCTCCATCTATATCACTGAGGAACTGTTTGTTGGACTGAATCGAAGTGATAAGATTGTCCACGATCACAGACGCACTTGCTTGCTCTATTTTTTCTTTCATCATCAAAACTGCTTAAATGACACAGCATCAGCCTCATAATCAAAACACATCTTGAGCTCATCGTCAAGTTTCATAATTGACAAAGTTGCGCCAGCCATCTCAAGAGAAGTGAAATAATTGCCCACCAACGACCTATGAATAATTATGCCTTTAGCCGACAGTATTTTTTCCACCTCATTGTAGAGAATGTACTGTTCCATCAAAGTGGTGGAGCCAAGACCAGAAAGCAGGACCACCACCTCATCACCAGAAGCAAAAGGAAGATCAGGCAAAATGACATCACACATTCTTTCGGCTATTTTTCCCGCCGACTCAAGAGGAGCCACTTCAATACCAGGCTCACCGTGATGTCCGATACCAACCTCCATAGTTCCCAACTCTATAGCGAAATTAGGATGTCCCACTTCAGGAAGTACGCAAGGCGCAAGTCCCACTCCCATACTCCTTGTATTATCAACAGCTTTCTGAGCCACATCGAGAACCTCATCAAGATTTCCGCCCATTGCAGCCTTCGCACCGCCTACTTTCCACATAAATACCTCACCAGCTACACCACGACGTCTATTCCTATCCGTAGCAGGGGCAGACGGAACATCATCATTCGCAACGACTTTCCCAACTTTAATTCCATCTTCCTCCGCCTGCTCAATAGCCATGGCAACATTCATATTGTCTCCAGCATAATTACCATAAAGCACGGCCACACCATGTCCTGCATCAGCCTCACGGATAGCATCATAGAACATTTGTGCAGGAGGAGAAGAAAAAAGTTCACCTACAGCTACAGCATCAACCATATTACGTCCAATATAACCTATGAAAGCAGGTTTATGTCCTGAGCCGCCACCCGTCACCACACCGACTTTCCCTTTCACTGGCGCATCCTTAAACTTTATCACCCTCTCGTTCTCTGTGACACAGACAGTAGCAGAATTTGCTTTTACAAATCCTTCCAACATCTGATCCACAACCAAAGAAGGATCATTTATTATCTTTTGCATATTAATGTAGTTTATTAAATGATTGACTTTCAAGTTCTCTCATCTGATTTACTTTTGCCAACGAACCACCTCCCTGAAATTCAGATATCAACCAAGCATCCACTATGGTCTTGGCCAATTCAGGGCCAATAACTCTTGCTCCCATAGTGAGAATTTGAGCATCATTGCTCTTTCTCAGTCGTTCTGCAGAAAACACGTCATGGCACACCCCAGCATACACCCCCTGAACCTTATTTGCAATCATAGCCATGCCAAGTCCTGTTCCGCAGATCAGGATACCCCTGTCATATTGGCCATCCTTGATCTTGAGCGCTAGATTATATCCAATTTCCGGATAGAAAGCGCCTGGATGATAGACCATATAATTCAAATCTGTCACATCCACTCCCTTGGTCTTCAAATGGTTCACGATGACGCTCTTTAATTCAAAAGCTGCATCATCACAGTCTATTACTATTCTCATTGTATATTTATTTTCCATTTGGAACATTGATAATGGCATCAAGTGCAGGTTTGGCTGTAAGGTCTCTATTGAAAAGAAGAGGATAATTTGTCCTATTCGGGACAGGATAACCATTCTTCCATGACCTATCATCAGAGAGCCCCCAAAAGGTAACTCTATCTATCTGATTGCGGTGCTTGAAGAAGATTCGAAAAAGCTCCTCATACCTTGCGTCAAGTCGCTTTGCCACATCCTCTGGCAATCCATCCTTATAAGGATCCAAATAAGTCTCAAACTCTTCAAGTTGGAACTGAGGTTCAGACAAAGACTGGCCGATAATCTGTCCCTCGCGTGTGAGTGGTAGAACATCTACATCCATTTCAGAAATCATCACTTTAACTCCAAGTGACGCCAGTGTATCAATAGCATGTTCAATATACTCTGTCTTCGGATAATTCAATCCCCAATGAGCTTGTATCCCGACACCGTCAATTCTGATTCCTTCAGACTGCAGACGTTTCACCATTGTGACAATACCATTCACATGTGCAGGCCTCCAAACATTAAAATCATTATAGTATAATTCACAATCCGGAGCATACATATCAGCGAAGATAAAAGCATTTCTAACAACCTCATAACCATCTCCACCAAATGCTTTCACCCAGCCCTTATCTCTATATTCACCTTTTTCGCCAATAATCTCATTGACTACATCCCAGGCATTGATACGACCATTATAGCGACCAGCGACTTTTTCAATATAGGCACGCATTGTTTCTATCAGTTCTGCTTTGCTCTTCGGCTTTCCATTATCATTGTGCCAGAAAAATTCAGGAGTCTGATTGTGCCATACAAGCGTATGTCCAAGCATCCAAAGATTATTTTTCTCACCAAACTCCACGAATTCGTCCGCATGCTTAAAATTCCAAACATCTGTTCGCGGATGAATCCTTTCAGACTTCATGCAATTATCCGGCGTTATAGCATTGAAATGTTTGAGCAGCAAGGCTTCCGCTTCTGGAGAACGCCCGTTAATAGTGAATGGATCCACTGCACAACCTATCTTAAAGCTATCAGCATAAGCATCTTTAAGAGCTATGTCAAAATATGGTTTATGTTCTGCACATCCCATAACAAACAACACTGCCATGGGCAACAAGATTTTCTTTGTCATACTAATGTTTTCTAAATGTCCACTTGCAATTATCACTGCCATAATTAAATCTACCAAGACTCGTTGTCCCATCTGAGACCGCCACAAGGACAAGAGTCTCATCACATCCAGGCACACATTTCGGCATTATCCGCCACGTCCCATCACTGAGTTGCTCTATCCTCCATAGTTGCTCTGCAGAACCACTAAACTGCTCCTCCGTCGTCACCTCCTTGTCTTGGGTTGCCGTTAGGTATCTCTGCGTCCCAACTATCCTTATGCTATAGTAAGGACCTCCAAGACTTCCTCCCGCCTCGGACTCTGCTCTTATCTCCCAACTCTGATGAGGTCTGTACATATCAGCGCCAAGTCTGACTGGCACTTCTCCATGTGGCCACGCTTCCTCTACATCCTCAAGCCTTTGGGACTCCACTTTAACTATTGGCTGATCTCCTCCCATACCGAAACCTCGCATTCCTCCTGCCACACGAACGGTCTTTACTGACAACTCAAGAGCTGTTCCCCTTCGCTCCGATATCATTCCGTAAACTCCATCCTGAAGTATCTCCCCTGCTACCGGCCAACCATTCCGCCACAAAAGCGGACGGATTCCTAGCGTACTTCGGCCGCTCATGTCAAGATCCGCCTCGAAATGAAACGACATCTTCTCCACGCCATCCTCTATAAAATATCTCCCGAAGTGGCCAGCTCCAATACGACGAGGCTCGCTAGCAAGCACCAGCTTGCCTCCTCCCTGCGTCATATCTCTACCAACATTATCGTAGTATGGGCCAGTTGGACTCTTTGAACGGCCGACAATGATATTATAGGTCGAATTAGCTCCGTCACAGCACGTCCCATGTGTCGCCAGAAGATAGTACCATCCATCATGATATATTGGGACCGATGCTTCACAAGAAATGGCAATATCAACAGGTTCGTTGCCATCCACACGAAGCCCTGTATTTGGATCAAGCTCCACAATCCTAATATAACCGAAGTATGTTCCGTAAGTAAGCCAGAGTCTTCCGTCAGGACCCATCATCAGACCGGCATCTATGGCATCACAGTCCTCATGTCCATTGGACTCAGCCACCACTATTGGTTCTGTAAACTTAAATTCTGGAGAAGACGGATCAAGGGTCTTGTTCCACATTGTAAGCACCGTGCCCACATGACCATTGGCTGACCCTCCCCCAGTAGAACTATATGCTACAAGATATCTATTCCCTATTTTTATGGCATCAGGCGCGGCTCCTCGTCCAGGTCTCACTGCTCCCCCTTTCCATACCCATCCGTCTTCAGAAATTAGTCCGCCGCCTCCGGTACCGAAAGTATAGTACTTCCCGTCACATTCAACAATAGTGGACGGATCATGTATGAACGGGCTCCCAGTCTGGGCAGAAAGACTTAAGCCACACCCCACAATTATGGAAAAAATTGTCAATACCTTCTTGATCATACTATTTCTTCAACTTAGCTATTACACTAATATTCTTAACGGGACTTCCATCCTCTTTAACAAAACGAAGGCAGAAATCAGCCATCCCAGGACCATTGAACACAACTCCACGTATTACATTGTCACCTTTCTTCAGAGTGAGACGATTAGACATGCAATCATCCATAATAAGATCCCTATCATCGCAGAGCATAAGAGTTTTCTCTCCATTGAGCCACCATACTGCAGCCGAATTTGCCCCAGAGGACATCCTGACATTATCGATGTCTTCATCACAGTGAACTACCGTCATCACCCAATACATCTGTCCATAGTACTCATTTCCATAGCCTTCTGCGAAACGCATCAGATTGACAAAAAACTTTCTAGTATCAAGGGCGTGCCACATCCGCTTTTCCTTTCCCACCTTCACGACCTGCCCATCATACGGCATCAACTCATATTGTCCCTTGAAATGTTCTTCAGATATTACATTAGATATATAATCAGAGTTCAAGGCACTATTGGAGCGTATGTCAATCTTGATTGGATCAAGCATCATCCATCTGCATATAAACCCATCTTCATCAGTTCCTATAGGTTCCGACGTCGCGTGAGTATAATAAAAAGACAAAATATCTGTTTCTTTATTCTTGTTTTTTGCCTCAACTATTGGCATCATCGCAACAAGCACAGCGAAAACGCCGAGAATTTTAATTGTCCTATTTGTCATATTCTAATGTTTTCTAAATGTCCACTTGCAATTATCACTGCCATAATTAAATCTACCAAGACTCGTTGTCCCATCTGAGACCGCCACAAGGACAAGAGTCTCATCACATCCAGGCACACATTTCGGCATTATCCGCCACGTCCCATCACTGAGTTGCTCTATCCTCCATAGTTGCTCTGCAGAACCACTAAACTGCTCCTCCGTCGTCACCTCCTTGTCTTGGGTTGCCGTTAGGTATCTCTGCGTCCCAACTATCCTTATGCTATAGTAAGGACCTCCAAGACTTCCTCCCGCCTCGGACTCTGCTCTTATCTCCCAACTCTGATGAGGTCTGTACATATCAGCGCCAAGTCTGACTGGCACTTCTCCATGTGGCCACGCTTCCTCTACATCCTCAAGCCTTTGGGACTCCACTTTAACTATTGGCTGATCTCCTCCCATACCGAAACCTCGCATTCCTCCTGCCACACGAACGGTCTTTACTGACAACTCAAGAGCTGTTCCCCTTCGCTCCGATATCATTCCGTAAACTCCATCCTGAAGTATCTCCCCTGCTACCGGCCAACCATTCCGCCACAAAAGCGGACGGATTCCTAGCGTACTTCGGCCGCTCATGTCAAGATCCGCCTCGAAATGAAACGACATCTTCTCCACGCCATCCTCTATAAAATATCTCCCGAAGTGGCCAGCTCCAATACGACGAGGCTCGCTAGCAAGCACCAGCTTGCCTCCTCCCTGCGTCATATCTCTACCAACATTATCGTAGTATGGGCCAGTTGGACTCTTTGAACGGCCGACAATGATATTATAGGTCGAATTAGCTCCGTCACAGCACGTCCCATGTGTCGCCAGAAGATAGTACCATCCATCATGATATATTGGGACCGATGCTTCACAAGAAATGGCAATATCAACAGGTTCGTTGCCATCCACACGAAGCCCTGTATTTGGATCAAGCTCCACAATCCTAATATAACCGAAGTATGTTCCGTAAGTAAGCCAGAGTCTTCCGTCAGGACCCATCATCAGACCGGCATCTATGGCATCACAGTCCTCATGTCCATTGGACTCAGCCACCACTATTGGTTCTGTAAACTTAAATTCTGGAGAAGACGGATCAAGGGTCTTGTTCCACATTGTAAGCACCGTGCCCACATGACCATTGGCTGACCCTCCCCCAGTAGAACTATATGCTACAAGATATCTATTCCCTATTTTTATGGCATCAGGCGCGGCTCCTCGTCCAGGTCTCACTGCTCCCCCTTTCCATACCCATCCGTCTTCAGAAATTAGTCCGCCGCCTCCGGTACCGAAAGTATAGTACTTCCCGTCACATTCAACAATAGTGGACGGATCATGTATGAACGGGCTCCCGATTTGAGCCTCAGCTGTATAGCATAAAACAAATACAGAAATACAGGTAGCTGCTATATTTTTTATAATATTCATCAAATCTAATTTTATCACGGGGCCGAAGCCCCGTGAAAACACACAATATCAATAACTACCAGCCAGGATTCTGCACAATGTTCGGATTGATAGAAATCTCAAGAGTCGGGAAAGGAAAGAGCTCATGTTTACCTTTTTGGAACCCAGTATCCTTACCTGCCTCCTTATTGTATTCAAAATGCTTGACATAAGGAGAGTGGACATCAGTTCTTGTGGATTCATCTGCATCGAACATGTGATCATACAGGGTAGGCAGATTCGTACCGGCGGTTTCCATCCCTGCAACATCTCCCCAACGCACACAGTCAGCAAAACGGCAACTTTCGGTAAACAATTCAAATTTCTTCTCTTTCTTTACTACATCAAGAGTACAAGCCGTAGCATAATTGCGCTCTGGTATTCCAGCCCTCTTTTGTATTTCAAGAATTGCATCAAGTCCCTTGTCAAGATCAGTTCCTGTCTGGGCACAGCATTCTGCATACATCAAAAGGATCTCAGCATAGCGCATCACAACGAAATTTGCTTCACTCCACTGAGAGTGACCTGCTACATCAGAAGGACTTACAATTCTTTTAAGTTGAAGATACTTACCATTGCCATAGAGACCACGGATATCTTTAATTCCGCGTTTAGGATCACGCATCTTTTCCTCGTATGTCATAGGGGTACCATCCTCCTTGACATCGTTGGCATACGAGAGTTCTGTAAGTACTTCTTCGTATGAAATTATAGAATATTTGCGCCTATAGGAATCCCCATCGTTGGATATGAACTCTTCGGCAAAATCCTCACGAACACCGAGGCCACCCCATCCATTGGCACGCATTCCAACCTCCTTTGGAACTGAGGCGAAACGGTCACCACGCCAGCACCACATATTTGCATGCTGCCATGTAGAACGGAAGAGCTGCGTAAAAGTTGAGAGGTTAGGATTATTTACTACGCTAGCCTCAAACACTTTCTCCTCATTTCCGTCTCCTTCTATATGGAATAGTTCTTTCATTCTTTCACCAGGGACAAGAGAATATCCACCCTTCTCCATCACCTCAGCGAGAGGCTTCTTGGCGGCTTCATATTCCCCGGCGAAAATAAGAGACTTGCCCTGAACTGCCTGCGCAAAACCCTTGGTTACGACCACAGCTGACCCTGTATCGTTTTTTCCTTGCCTATAACTGAGGTACTGAGCCGCTTCCTCACACTCCTTAGCACACCAGAGAAGGAGTTCTTTCTGCGTACCAGGATAGTTACCTGGCTTGTCAGAGCCCACGAGCACATGGTCTACGAGAGGTGGCGTACCCCATCCTATTGCAAGAGTCATGTGAATCCATGCCCTCATGACTCTTGCCTCAGAAATCACCCTATCTTTTACCGCACTGTCACCGTACTTGAAATTATCCGTAATGAGGTTACAGTAGTAGTTTGTAAGATAAAGGTTTCTATAGCAAGTAGAAATGATATCGCTTGAAGGATCGAAGCGAAACTCGTTAACTGCAGCCTGAAAATCATTGTTACCATACTCTTTACAAGCTGCATATACATCGTCTCCAGGAAGATTAAAAGCAAAGAGATAGCCCACATAAATGTTGGCACCAATAGCTTTCACCGTACACATATTTGTAAGAAACCCATGGTACATAGCAGTTGCAGCGGACTCAGCATCCTCGTCAGTCTGATAGAAAGACTCCATAGGAATCACACCCTTCTGCGGGATATCCAGAAGACTTTGGCTACATGAAGAGACAATGCTTGCAGCACAGAAAAAAGTTATAATGTATTTTTTCATTTGATTCATTTTTGATATGTTATTAGAACCTTACGTTGATACCACCGACAATCTTTCTGGTGGTAGGATATGAACCGAGGTCAAGTCCCATGGCGTTAGCATTCCCCGTTGTAGCCGTCTCTGGATCAAATCCAGGATAATTCCTTGTGAAACAGAAAAAATCATCGAATGAGATGTACGCTCGGACACCTTTCAAAAATGTCTTCTTCAAAAGTTTCTCCGGAATGGTATACCCAATTTGGATTTGCTTAATCTTGAAGTATCCCCCATCGAAAATCATGGCCGAAGAACTCCAATATGTCCAATCGTTTACGACTGATATACAACTTGGGACACTTGCATTTTTGTTCTCCGGAGTCCACGCATTGTCATAGAAATAACGCAATGAGTTTCTCATCGGACCATCAGCTTGGTAGTAAAGGTTGAAGATATCATTTCCTGCGGTTCCGGCACCATAAATATTGAAGTCAAATCCCTTATATTCAAGATTAATAGTAAGACCGAATGTGCAGTCTGGAATACCCTTCCCTACATAAGTTCTATCAGCATCCTCTATAATTCCATCGTCGTTCATATCAGCAAAGATTGGTTTTCCTGTATCAGGATCCACTCCCTCGAATTTATATGCTCGCATATACCAAATAGGATAACCAACTTCAAATGCCGTACGCATACGGTTGTTATATGACTGAGCTCCGTTTTCAAGGCGATAGATAGATGGATCAAGATATGTCACCCTATTTTTCAAAGTAGAGAAATTTCCAGAAATGCCATAACTGAGTTCACCTACCGTATCTCTCCACCCGAGTTCTACTTCAAGGCCCCTGTTAAGTACAGAACCAGCATTCACATAAGTGGAGTTTACACCGATTTCTGGAATAGGAGCAATGGACACAAGAAGGTCTTTAGTTCTCTTATCATACCAATCAATCCCAAGTGTAAGCCTATTGTTAAAAAATCTTGCATCAAGGCCTAAATCTACCTGATCAGATGTCTCCCACTTAAGATTAGGATTTGACAGTCCGCTTGGGGCAGAACCATATGTCACTGAACCATCCGTAATACCATATTGGTACAATTTACTATTATAATCAATAGTGGCAGCATACTGATACCCACTAAGGACATTAATATTTCCATTACGTCCCCATGAAGCACGGAATTTTAAGTGTGAAAACAAATCCTTATTTACATTATCCTTGAAGAAACCCTCATTAGATATGGTCCACCCAAAAGAAAACGAAGGGAAATATCCCCAACGGGACTGCTTGGACAATTTAGACGAATCATAAGCATCAGCACGGAAGTTCGCCTGAACATTGTAGCGGTTATCGTAATTGTACGTAAGACGACCGTAATACGAGATGTTGGCAGAACGGCTTGGTGCATTGCCGAAACTTCTTCTAGTATCTGAAGCTGAATTCACATAGTTAAGGTAGCGGAAATTAGGCTCATATCCAGTAAGTATATCTGGTCCGGAAGCACTGGCATTGACATTATCGGAGTTACTCTCAATGTAAGACATACCTGCCATAGCGCCGATATTGTGTTTACCAAGGGTCACATTGTAGTTGGCAAAGTTTTCCCACTGGTAGTACCAACTATTGTTGGCGCTTGCTGATATACTATACTCATCGGAATAAGTCTGCTTATTAGCATAATAAGGTACACTATAACTGTGAGAATTAGACTGGGATACCCTATATCCAAATCTTGATGTGAAAGTCAACCCCTTGAAAGGCGTAATGTTGGCATATAAGACGCCACGAAGGTTAATTCCCCTACTGTAGGAATCAGTTTTATCTCTCTGAAGAAGCGGATTCCCATTATCATCATCAATATACTTCGACGTGGCATACCAAAGGCCATTAGACGGGTCCTTCAGGATATTCTTACCCTCATCGTAAGCCTGTTTCATGGTATTAGCAAACTGGCTCGGATCAGAATAATAAACAGGAGTTAAAGGATCAATGGTCATCACGGCATTCATGAGGTTACCATAACGTCCATGTTGGGATACAGACCTTGTATTGTAGTTTTCGATGGAGGTGTTAGTTCCGACAGTAATCCAATCGTAAAGTTTGTAATCCGCATTAATCTGTGCGGAAAGTCTCTTATAAACATCCTTATCTCCTCGCACAATACCATCATTGTTAATGTAGTTTATGGAAGTAAAGAAATGCCCCTTATTGTTTCCTCCCTGAAAGGTGATAGCGTGCTGCTGAGAGAAACTTGGTGCAAAAACCACATCGAACCAGTCGGTATCTGTACCGTCATAGTTATTCACCTTCAAAGCATTCTCCATATCAAAGCCAGAAGCCTCCTTGTATGCAATCCAATCCTTGGCATCGAACAGCTCCGCCCTCTTTCCAAGAGACTGTCGAGTAACCTTGAGATCATAGGTAATGCTTGAAGTCCCATTGTTAGCAGCCCCTGTTTTGGTGGTGATGAGCACGACACCATTACCAGCAGCAGCGCCATAAATAGCAGCAGAGGCTGCATCTTTAAGAATCTCCATAGATTCAATCATTGATGGATCAAGGTACTGAATATTATCCACCTTCAATCCATCCACGATGAGAAGCGGTCCTAGATTCCCAGAATTGGACGAATAGCCACGCACACGAATTTTGGCTTGCGAACCAGGTGCACCTGAGGAATTGATAATCTGTACACCAGATGCTTTACCCTGAAGAGCGGCCGCAGCATCTGATGTAGAACGATTGCTGAGCTCTGATGCCTTTACTGAAGCTACAGACCCAGTAACATCACTCTTCCGCTGCACACCATAGCCAATCACAACGGTCTCCTCAAGGAATTGAGAGTCCTCTTCAAGAACAACATTGACTAAAGACTTGCCCGCAACAGGAATACTTATAGTCTTGTACCCTATACACGAGAACACAAGGGTAGCGTTTGACGGGACTGAAATGGAATAATTACCATCAATGTCTGTAGTTGTGCCAGCTGACTTATTGGTACTTTGTACAACGCCAGCACCTATGACAGGAGCTCCGCCGTTGTCGGTCACTTTACCCCGGACTTGAACGCTATTCTGAGCTAAAAGGCTCAGGTTTGGAAGCGTCAGCAGAGCCGCGAGAGTGCAAACAATACTGATTAATTTTTTCATTACTGATACTTTAGTTGTTATTAAAATGTTTTGATAAATGCATATTCATTTCAAAAGAGCTACACAAAAATGGATATTCTTTTATAAAGAAAAGTGGACCGACACAATAAAAACTTGGACAATTCAACTTTCCAAGGGGACAATTCACCGACAAAGGTGAAGAATCGAACGGTTAATATTATATTTGTAACCAGCAAAACAGACACTCAAAATGAAAGCCAGACAGTTATTCTTCGTAGCTTTAATAGCCATTCTATTTACCTCGACTCCATCACTCTGCCAGGGCATAGGAGAATATTCGTCAAAGTTTCTGTCCACCGCCGAGGGGCTACCACATAGCAACGTAGATGGCTTATTTCGAGACCACCTAGGATTCGTATGGATTAGTTTCTACGGAGGTGGCATCGCTAGATACGATGGCAGTCAAGTCATGTGCTTTCAAACTTCCCTGCCTGACAACGGACTAAAGAACAATTATGTCACAGAATGTTGTGAGGACAAGTTCGGACGAATATGGATAGCTGAGACTTCCGGCATGGATATCATAGATCAGAAGGACTTCTCCATACTGAAATTACCCGAACAAATAGATAAAACCACAAACAAAAGATACTGCAACTTCATTACTACAGACAATGAGAATAACATCTGGTACTCCACAGATAAGAGTCTATATAGAGTATCATTTCTAGAAGACGGAAGCATCCATAGGCTAGATTCTTTGGACTGCGGAAGTGAAGCAGGGGAACTGCGACTCAAATTCAGAGATCTTGATCAAGATGGGTGTATGTGGACCTCACTTGAAGGATACATATATAGAATAAAATTCGTAGAGGGCAAAGGCTTAATCAAGTCTCCAGCTCTTCCAAGTCTATATCTCGGAGACGGCAATAACGCCACAGATATTCTAAAGCATGGTAATGAAATATGGATAGGAAGCAGCGATGGATTGTTTAGATACGATCTCATCACAGGCGCCATTAGGGAATACAGATACTCCGCAAACAAGGGAAGCATTTCAAGCAATCAAATTACTGAACTAGCCTTATCCTCCGACGACCGTATTCTAATAGGCACCCTCAAAGGGCTAAACATACACAATCCAATATCAGATACTTTTACTTGTCTCGACTCCACCATCGATTCAAACGGAGACAAGATGCTTGCTGACGATATTGTACGAAGCCTCGAAGTTATCGGAGACCAAATATGGGTCGGCTCAGAGCTTGAAGGGATAACAATACTTCATCCTAAAAGGATTCAGATTTCAAACATACAACATCGCGAAAACGATGTCCAATCCCTTCCAGCATCTCCTGTCAGTGCCATCCATATAGATGTCCTTGGGCATAATTGGGTAGGTACATTAAAACAAGGACTATACTTTTCAGACGGAGACCTCCATCACTACAACAATTTTAACATAGCAAATTCACGTCTACATCATAACTCAGTAACAGCACTAGAAGAGGATCCACATGGCAGACTATGGATTGGAGAAAGAGAAGGAGGCCTCAATATGATAGACATTCATTTTCCTCATTCCATTAAAGATGTAATTGTATCAAACCCATCTCAAGACAACATCATAGACAATATCAATGCCTTAAAATTTGACACACACAACGAACTTCTTTGGATATGCTCACGCTCTGGCCTATATACATATTGTCCTAGCACGAAACGAATTGAACGACTTGAGGCAGGTGCGCGGATGCAATTTTTCTCCGTCTGCAAGGATTCTAATGGCAATCTGTGGTTCGGATGTCAGCAGGGTCTGCTATATGTCAACACGTACATGTTGACCGCAAAGCTATTCTCCGGCATAGGACCATGTTTCGCCGTAAGTATAGACAATGAAGGGCACTTATGGTCCGGGAGTTTTGGCAATGGAATGTTCCGTTCGACAGAACCAATAAGCAGAGAGAAGCAGCCAACATTTACACTATATAGTACAAAAAATGGACTCGCTGACAACAAAATACGGTCCTCTATCGTCTCCGGTCAGTTCTTATGGGTCGGCACAGACAACGGACTCTCCAGGATAGATACAAGCACTAGTAGCATTCTTTCTTTTTCCACCGATGATGGTTTGAAAAC
>ERZ808274.218-NODE-218-length-33489-cov-4.041694_pt1 | contig 33489 bp, 30 predicted proteins | sample MGYA00521277_ERZ808274 | MGnify/ENA primary metagenome ERZ808274 (study PRJEB31516, sample SAMN03275597) | gut metagenome | biome: mammalia-associated habitat; material: feces | host: Papio cynocephalus | place: Kenya | collected 2012-07-28 ... | reverse complement strand
GTATCTTGTTATATCTTTTATTTAGTTACTGTACTATGGATTATTATAGAGTTCCTAAGTATAGTAGGAAGGAAATAGTAATGACTATTAATGTAACCCAATCTCAGATGAGCTACGTTATCAATAAGATTGATATAGATATCTGTAAAGATATCGCCAATCATCAGGAGGCTTTTGACCGGGTCATGACCCGCATTCTCGACGATGTCCTTACCAATATGGTAAGGGATAATAAATTTAACGTCTTACAACAAGACGCTAATGACGACATTGCTAAGTTCCGCATGGCTCTTGAGTCTTGGTGGACTTTAAGCAAAATCGACGCGCTTATCATCGACCATTTCCTCTTCTGGGGGGAATTTGATACCAAGCAACACCAAGCTTGGTTAGCCGATATATTCGGTAAAAAAGTTGATGATTTCTTTATGATGGATTTAAGATCCACCATAAGTGAAGTCTTATACGCTATGTTATATATATAGCGTGTGTGGGGGGATAGTATTTTACTTACTAAATAAAAACGAGGTGTATTATGGATAGTATTTTGAACTCAAAATTATTTGCACTTGGTCTTAATCACATTCCAAGTGTCAAAATCCGTGTCGAAATAGAAGACGCAGAGAACACTGTTACTACCGAAGTTTTACTCGAGGGTAGCGATGCCGTCGATAAATTATCCCAGCTCTGTAAAGAGCATAAGGTTGCTTTTAGAGCAGATAAATTCTCCGATATGATATCGGAAAAGGATTACGCCGTGTATAAACGCGACGTAACAATCGTTGAGGGCTATAAAATGGTAGCCAACGAGGAACAATATGTCCTCAAAAATATCAATTTAATAAAGGGAATGATTTTCCCTTTATTAGCCCCCCTCGTAGATTTCGGTGATATCTTATCACCGAAATCATTCCAAGAGTCTCTGTTAATTCGAGATTCAATAGAATCTCGATTAAACTTAATTCAAGATGCTCTTGAATTAAGTATCAAACTCATAAAAGAGTTTGGAAAGGAGGGGATTGGGTGGAATAATGTGGTGACAAAAATAAGAAACATCATCACTAAAATTCCGTCGATAATAAATAAGATCGACGTATTGGACGCGAATATACCGTGTCTAATAGAAAAAATTAATAATATATTTGAGGAGGTATAATAGAGAACGTATTTATCGAGACCAAACTCGATGCCGAGTTTGGTAAAGGCTGGTGGGCATTTGCTCATACCTATGATAGGGATGGAGCGCTATTTGTGCTAATCCCTAATTAAAACATAAAATAACAAGGTAGATTTCTCTACCTTGTTATTTTTTTTTTGTAAAAAAAAAGGCTAGAGAATAATCTCTAGCCTGATTATAGAGTTCAAGAGGAAGGAAAACGAATGATTTGAACGTAAGTGTTTGCGCACTCATTTTATTTAAAAGTTAGGAACTTTAAAAATTGATTTGATTAGATATTATAATAGTGAATAATACTACAATTGTATTATATTTTTACAAAATAAAAAAGAAAGGAATGGACGGAAGCTGCAACTTCCGTCCATATGGTGATAACCATGTATATTAGTATGTTAAGTAAAGTTCAAACAAGTTTGAACAATTTCTATGATGCTCTTAATAGTATCATCCGCCTAGACTTTAATATTAAAAGCAATAGATTGATCCTATGTACTTCGGACCAAAAGGTAAAGGATTTAAATGACCTATTCCAATATCATTTAAAATCATTACTACTTCAATCGGTTCATAACAAGCAAAATGTTCCGATTATTAATATGTTACAAGATATAAGTTTACATATTAATGATCGTGTGAATCATTATAACAGCTTGTGCAGAAAGTTTACCAATCAATCTATCCCTGGTATTATATATGATATAATGTATAATAAACTATGGTATTGTGCTAAATGTCTAGAGAGAATAAAAGATTGTATTTAATATATCATTGGAGTAATGTTTAAAAACACTACTCTTTTATTTTTTCTTAGATCCAAAACATTTTTATAATCGTTAATATTAATATTAATATTATGGAGACGAAACAATGCCAGATAATTTACCTAACAAGAAAAAAATTGATGCCTCATTGGATTTATTGAAAAGACAAGTAAACGATCTATACACCACTACATATTATAGCCCAGATAATTCAGAAGAATATCAAACTCAAGTTTCTGATAAATTGGATGCTGCAATTAGAAATTCGACCCAAGGTGATGGCGAATTTCAAAATATATCAAACATTTCGCGGCTGTTTAGAAAAGCCTTTAAGGATGATAACAATAGTGCTGCATCAAGATTATATAATGCATTTGGTACAGGAAACCCTGACGATATATCTTCAATTTTCCAAAACACTAATCTATTATCTTCAATTATGGATTCGTATTCTAAAACCAAATGGATTACTGAATTAGATAACGAGTTTGATCTTGTATGTAAATATATGGTAAAATTACAGGCAGCTTTAGATATTAAAAGAGATGCTGTTTTATGTTCGGATTCATATAGTAAAAAGTTTTTGAATGTACGCGCTAAAGGAGAGAATCCATCTTCAGATAAAAATATCACAATCCAAAATAATATTGATGCTATGATCAAAAAATATGATCTGACAGAGAAAGTCGAACAATGGTATGATTATACATCAAAATATGGTGAAAGTTTTATCTATTGTGTACCTTACAAAACTGCACTCGACGAATTACTCAAAAGAAAAAAGAATACGAATTATGCTATTCAAGAATCCAGTATAGCAGATTATTTACCAAAGGGAGCAAAAGGTACTGCTACTGGTATTATATCAGAAAACGGTCCGTGTATTAAAATTCAATTAGATACATCAAAAGTATTGATGGATGCCGTTGAAAATAATAGATATATTAAGAAAGCATTAAACAACGACAAATTTAGAGGATTATCAGAATCGTATAATACTATACACGAATCAGATATAGTAAAATTTGAAAAGCCAATAATTAGTGATGAGATAGAATTAGAAGATGACGATAAAACATCCTCTAACGGTCTTTTTAATAAAAATTCAAAATCGGATAATGTTCAGCTCAGCGTTAATGGTGCTGTATTAAGGAGTATCAATCACGATAAGATAATTCCTATATATATCGAAGACATTATGTTTGGTGCTTACTATATAAAATATACAGAATTTAGTGAAGTTGGATTAAATTCATCTGGTAATTTTAAAGGGTATAATAGTATCACCACAATGTTTGATAATGCTGCTCTAGGTGGAAATCATAAGATTTCAGAAGATTCGGCCAATAAAAAAGATATGTTATTGCGAACTATTGCCGGACAAATTTCAGAGAAAATAGATAAAGCATTTATCAACGCCAATACAGATCTTCAGAAAGAAATATATTTATTATTAAAATTTAATGATACATATAACCAAATTACCAACGATCTTAACATGAATATTGTATTTATCCCAGCAGATGATATTCATCATCTTAAATTTAAAGACGATCCAACAACTCATAGAGGAATTAGTGATTTGTGGGATGCGTTGGTTCCTGCCAAGCAATGGATTACTTTAAATTTAACATATGTTCTTGGAAACACGACACGTGGATTTGATCGTAGGGTGTATTATGTTAAACAGTCTCTTGATACAAATACAGCCCAGTCTTTACTCAACGTAATATCCACTATCAAAAAAGGTAATTTCGGAATTCGACAAATGGAAAGCGTAAACAATATTCTAAATATTGTAGGACGATTCAATGACTTTGTAATTCCAATTGGCCCATCAGGAGATGCTCCAATTCAATTTGATACTCAGTCTGGACAACAATTTGATTTTCCTACTGATTTGGCTAGTGGATTAGAAGAATCAGCCGTTAACTCAACCGGTGTTCCATTAGAAATTGTAAACTCTTCGACAAATATGGATTTTGCTGTTAGATATACAATGACCAATGCAAAACTTTTAAGAAACGTATTAAAAAGACAATTAAAAATGGAATCGTTTTTATCTGAAATTTTTAGTAAAATTTATAAATTTGAATTTGACGAACCTGTTGAATTGGAAGTGATGCTTCCTCCACCAGCATTCTTAAGTGTCACACAAGGAAGCCAATTACTAGGATCTGTCACTCAATATATAGACGCTATTATGGAAATCGAAATGGCTGGAGAAGAGGATGATGTGAAGAATATGTTTAAGAAGAAAATGTTACGAAAGATTATCCCCGATTATATTTCCGATCAAGAAATACAAGATATTAAAAATAGTATTTCTCTCGATAAGCAAATTAAAGACGCTGAAACTATAGAGTAGTAAAAATATCCAGATGGGTTTTACCATCTGGATATTTTATTTATATATTAAGATATAGATTTAGCAGAAGTATCACCAAACGGGATATTATTACTTGCTTTATTTAAAACATCGGTATCACTACCAGAAAGAATATCCGCAACCTTACTTCCTCTACCTTTATCAACAGCATTAGCAAATGCTTTGTATTTGAAGTCGCTGTGATTAAGAATAATACGACGACTATCATCTGTAGTTGTAAGATCGTTAGACAGCATTAAAGCTGCATATTTGTTTACTGTATTACCACGAATAGGATAACACTTGAAACTCAAATTGATTTCTGGGAAAGAATACTCCCCACGTTTAGCATTATACAAATCAGAGAATTGAGCTTCGTTCGGTTGAGCGTTGGCCAATAAATAAGCCATCTCAATACGCTTCATAGTATTATCTGTTACATAATACAAGAATGTGAATGTTTCATAATCCGGACCAGGATCCGTGATTTGACTTCCAATAAGCCCATGATAAGTTTTTGCTCCAGAGTGAGGATCCTTAATACCTGTCAAAAACTTATAGATGTATTTGGTAAGCAAAGCACCAGATCTCTCATAGAAACTCATACTTACATCAACAGAGGTATCTTCTGTTACCTTATTGATGAATTGAGTAGTGTCAATACCATTTGTGATATCTCCAGTTTCAGAAGTAACGTTGCTAATACCATCTAAACCCTTAAATTCACATTCAAGAATATGAGTAAATCCTTCTTGAAGTTCATTGATATACGGATCTTGTTTGGCCAACATCTCCATGAATCTAGGAGCATTTACTACAGTTAAAAACGAATATCCAGTTTCGTATAAATCGAATTGTTTTAAATTCGAAAAATCCGTAACCCCTCGCATTAAAGTATACTCAGATACATTACGAGGCATCTTCAAATATTTAAATCCAGCATTAGAAGTACTGTCCTGGTTATAACCAGTCAACAAATCGGATCTGGACAATGAATTTTGTATTGATACAGCCATTTTTTGTATTTATCCTTTCGGTCAATTTAAGATTCAGATGAACTAATATTGGCACCGTTTTCGATAGCAAATACATCAAATACTTCACCCTGAACAAAATCATAGTAATAGCATTCTAATGAGCCATTAAAAACTTTAGAATTTACCATATCAGAATTAGCAGTATATTTCAGCGAAATACTACTGAAATATTTTTTGTAATTTGCAATCACATTGTCTTCGATCAATGATTTATATTTACTAAATCCATCAGCGCTATTATCCATGATCATAAATCTAATAGCAGGACAATATTCTCTAATAGCTTTAATGACTCTTTGTGTAATTAATACATTATTAATATATTTCAACGGTCCTATATGATCTTGTGTTGTATATAGTGACTGTAAAGTTAAATAACCATTAGCATCATAATTAATAAAATTTACACCAGTATCTTCAAGTACTTGTTTGTAATTGTATTTTGGTGTAATTCTGGGAATGATATTTAATGTATCATCTACAGCCTCTGTGATTATAAATCCATTAAATTGACCAGCAACAGGAGACGAGAGATTGTTAATATAATAACTGACTAACAATGGGGCTAATCCATGACCCATAGTTACTTTAATCTGTTGTGATGTCAAAGGATCAATAATATCATATGTAGAAATATAATCGGCTACAAATGGAGATTGAATCCATTCTGTCGAATTTACGACATCCAATACATCGTTGATACTATTAATATTTAATCCCATATCTCTAAAGAAAAAGAAATCTTCTCTCTCGTTAGCAAGATTGGAAATTGCAGATTTAACATCGGTTTCTTTTTTTGTAGGAGTATAAGGATAGTTAGCATCTACACAGAAATCGACCTTATATTGTTCTACATCGTAAATAGCATCAGAGAACGTTCCATCGAAGAATTTTACAGCTTCTTTAGCCCACGGTTCTGTCCATGTTTCACCAGGGAAAGGAGCATCACCGAAATCTCCATTAGCATTCTCATCAGAAATGATATTGATTCCATACTGAGAATCTAAATTGATACCCGTACTATCAACACTAATAGTTGTAAGATTGGCCTCTTTGAACGATTTAGCAAACAATAAATCTAATTCATATAAATCATCTACACTATATCCAGATAATTCAGATACTTTTTCAATAAAGGCACTAAAACCTGCACGATATGTGAAAGCTCGAACTTGGTTACTAGAAGATTTTACTAATTCTAAACTGTAATTTTTATTGTTTTTGGCTATAGAAATTTTAGGCTTTGTAGAGAACGAAATATCCTCTTGACTTGTTGTATTTTCATATACACTTAATAAGTATATAGGAACTTGTAAAGATCGAGAACTGTTATAATCAGCGGAAATTTTTATTTTTTTAATACTTTTTCCGCGACCATTATCACATATCACAAACAGAGGAAACCTAGAATCTGTTTGTAAGGTTTTAACATAGGCTTCAACATCAGATTCTGTCTTAGCTTCTTTTTTATTTTCTAATTCATATTTAATAGAGGTTTTGGTTATTGTAGCCGGAGTATCTGTAACATCGGTGGTTTCGTTACCATCGGGTCCAATATACAATTGTTTTCCATCGCTATCAACTTTATTTTCTGTTGCTGTGGTAATATTAGCCACAACAATCAAGTTGGGCAATGTTGCAGATTCCGAAACAATACGTTTACCAATAATTCGTCCACCAGCTTTAAGAATATTGAATGCCTGTAATGAAGGTTGTCCGTATTTTTCGAAACTAGGAGTGCCATATAATTTAATAAATCGAGAATAATCTGTAATTGTTATTTTTTCTGGCCCTTTATCGGACGAGAATACGCATAAAAATAATGGAGTTGTTGGATCCATTACTGTGGTAGAAGTCGTATCTGCTAAAACTTCATGCCAATTAACAATTGTACCAGCGTACATATAATGAATTCCTCCTTAAGGAATAAATTGTGTTTGATAATTATCAAATATAATTTATTAAAATGTTGAAATAAACTATTACATCGTAATGATTCTTTCCAACGGGCTTTCTTTATGTTTAATCTTACCTTTTTTCTCATCATCAGATAATAAGATAGCGCTCATAATAGCACTATCGAGATTTTCTGATGTGAGAGATACAAACGGTGATATATGTTTAGAAGCTTCTTTGATAGATATTGGTGTATATCCTGTCATACTATCATTTATAGCTTTAGATAGTCTAAATGGCTTTGATATATCAGATGGGTCTCTACATATTTTCGAATATATTAATCCCATTGCTTGAGAATGAACACCATATTCGCCAGAGTTTAGTGACATACATTCAAACGGATATTCATATAAATCATTATATGGAATAGAATTTGGTATTCTTCCAGTTTGAATATGGAGTCTGAAAAGTTCTCCGATATTATTGATGTTTTGCTCAACAAAGCATCTTGTAACAAGTTGATCATCTTTAAAAAATATTAATACTCTATAATCAGATTCTAGCAAATGACTTTCTAATTTTAGATTTTTTCTTTTTTCTATTCTGTTTGGTTTACAAACAAAAACCGTTGGGAAAGTGAATGTCATTAATTTACCAAGATCACCATTTGGTTTTATTAATCGGTAATTAAATGAACCCATTAAAGCAACATATGAACCTTCGATAGTAGCTGAGCTCGAAGCTCCACTACCAAAGTAATCTTCTGGGATATAATATTCTAAAGATCCGTCTTGATTAAAAACTATTGCGTTTCCTTCACGTCTGGTGAATAGTGGTATTTCGGTATATTTAAACGTCGCCATAATAAACTTCCTTAACAGATTTATTTATAAGTTTTATAGAAATGACCGAAGTGGGATTACCACTTCGGTCATGCGGTTATTCAGAAAAAATGTACATGAACGAGTTGATTAGTCGAATACTCTATACGTTTAGGTGGATATTAAATCCTAGCTATTCGATTTAGCTAATCAACTCATTATTTTAATGTTAAATATATAGTATTTTTTTACTGAACAGTAACAGTGACGTTCTTCTTGGAAACTGTAATAGCAGTATCCTGAGCCTCAACTGTGACCTTACCACCAACAGCAGCAGCGACAGCACTTGTAGCCACAGTGGGTGTAACGCTCTTAGAAGTACCAACGAATTCAGCAGTAAATGTAGGCTGAACCATAGTAGCTTCTTCAGAAGTGAAGCCGAGAGATGTACTAAGAACAGCACCGGTTCCAACGAAGGAAGCAGTACCATCGAAACTAGGATCGACGGAAGCACCGGTCTTAAGGGCAACCTCTTGAGTACCAAATGTAGGCAAGGAGCCGGACAAGGAAGGAGCAGTGTAATCTACACCACCAGCCGCCGTCACAGCGTCACCATAGAATGTCTCATCATCACTACCAACATAAGAAAGGGAAAGAGTTTCACTATCAGCATCAACAGAGAACTGTACACCTTTCTTTACAAACTTAGCGGTAGAGTCGGCACCCTTAGTAACAGAACCAGTTGTCAAGGAATAAGCAGTACCAGCATCAGTTACAGTAGCAACTTCAGCACCAGACAAAGTAATGGTAGCTTTCAATCCAGGAAGAGTTACGCTACCAGTGGGAGTATAGTTAGCTACTTGCTCTTCGGTGGGATCTGAAGCTTTGATAGATACAGAAGCGGTCTTCTGATACTGGGCAGAAGCAGCAGTACCGGTGGTAATATCGACACTACCAGCAGGAGTTACTTCCAAAGCATTAAATGTAACGGGTACATCAACAGTATCTTGACCAGCAATAGTGTATTCACCAGCTTTACCAACGCTAATATTGTCAATAGCATCGATTACTTCAACCTGACCAGAAGCAGAATCCTTATGAGAAAGTGCTTTGAGGTTTAAAGCGGAATCAGCAGATAACTCTTCTACAGTTACGTCATCAGCTAAATCGATACCGGCAATTGTACGAGTTTTAGGAACATAAGTAGCAGCAGCATGAGAAATGGTCTCATAGATATTCTGATCACCAATTTCTTCCCATACGGCACTGGCTACGCTCGTTCCCTTATCGGCACAAATGAACTCTTTACCATCAGCCTGGAACAGGACAACGTCGCCAGATACAGGAGCAACGCCCTTTTCATTGTAGAAAGCATCAATAGCCTCACGATGAGTCTGCTCGTCAGTCTTGGTAACAACACCAACAAAATGCATTACTCCTTCAAGGTGAGAAACCTGAGTTTTGATGAAATCCGCAACAGCTTTTTCTGTGGCGATATTTACACCATCTTCGGTAAGGGTAGTAACAACATCTTTAAATACTACACTACCAAACCCTTCAACTACCGCTCTGAGATCGGCATCTTTCAAGAAATAAGTAGCGCCAGCAATGGTAAGTTTTTTCAAAGTGTTGCTATTTTCATAGCTAGGATTGATAGCCATATTTTTTTTTGACCTTTCTTTAGTTAAATTGTATTATAGAAAACTAATTCTTCGTCTTTTCCAACAGATACAATGAATTTTTTGTTTAATTCTGTAGTAATAGAATGCTGAGTCATTGTCCCATCATCATTACTACCTGTAGTATTATACAGCTTCATTACACCAGGAGTATCAGAATCTGCTGGTGAAACATCTAGTAGTTTATGATATTCTGCATTTTCAGCAAAATAGCCATAAACAGAATAATCGGTCAGATCTATATAGATTTTGTATGAATATGGAGCAATTACTATAGTATGATTTGCTGTAGTGTAGAATTTATTGTTGTAATAATATCCCTGAACTACGATGCCACTTGCAGATTGCTGATCTGTGTAAGCCAGATTACTATACGATGTTACTCCATCTCCTATTTTAGATCGTAAACCATTGGAGGCTGTATCCACTAACAGAACTTCACCCTTAAGTGGAATAAAATCTGCTGAAAATGCAGATTCTACATCTCTTCTAAGAGCCAATCTAGTTTTAATAGTTCTTACACTCATGTAGAAACTCCTCCTAGATTTGACTATTATAAATTACAATCAAGAATTAACGTATCTGTTTCATCAACTTTTGATGTCATTTCTTGTTGCAATTGTGTGATTTCTGCAGTTCCCATTTCTTTACCATAGAAACTACATGTTTTATCCAATGTAGGATTATATACGAATACACCTTTTTCAATAATTGGAGTATCGTTTAATGTCTCCATAGGAACAATCATGGTTTCTACAGCGAATCCACGAATGTTTTTGGTTTTATCATCTACGATAGAGACTACGTTGAATTTATAATCTCCCATCTCTATGATAATTTGTTTTTTATCTTCTACTAAAGTGGCATTGATTACGCGATCGATTAAACCAGATCCAGTAACTTGCTGATTAACACGAAGATTTGTATCAAATCCAAAATCGGCTACAGAAATAACTTCAATTTTACGGTTTTCGATAGATTGAAGAAGACCATCTTGACCATTTACTCTCTCCAATACTTCGGCTTCTAATGCTGCTTTAGTAGCATAATCAGACCCGTTTCCAAGCTCTACCCATTTTGAATCAGCATATACATATTCTACATCATCAGGTTGAACAATAATTACATCACCAGCTTCTGGTGTATGTGAATTATCAGTTAACCATGAAACAATACGCTCACGTCTCTCGGAATCAGTATTTAAACTATTCTCAATTGTAATAACCGCTAATAGTTTCAAAGCCCCAGCATGAGCAGCTAATGCTTCTAAATCTTTTTTAACAACCAATTCCATCCCATCACTTAACCCTGTTCCAGGGTAAGCTTCGGCATTGGCTCTACTGAGATAATAGATTTTATCTCTAGTAACGTTTAATCTGGTTCCAGTTTCTCTATCAGAACCTTCATCTTTTTTTAATGCATAAATTTGAGCAACTAACCCATCTGGATCTACACCAGCATCTACTCCAATAAAGGATCGTAATCCATCGTTACGAGTAAATCTAGCTCCACCACCATCTTGCTCATTGAAAATTTCGGCACGGCCATTTTGACCTGTTAATACACCGGTTACTTTAGTATTTAATTCTGTTTGTAAAGCAGAAATATCAATAGATCCTGTAGCATCGATCCATGCTTGACCGTCTTCAGATCTTTGAAGTTTCCATTTATAATCCCCATCAGAAATGATCTGATATTGAAAATTATTAGATGGAATTTCTGTTTTAATATAAGATTTTAATAATTCCTTAAAAGTATCATTAATATCTTCCCAATCTAAATTTTCTTTTTTAGCCCAATTATAAACATCGGCAGCTAATGCGCTAGACCATCCGAGAGTTTGAAACGATGTTGTACCGTCACCGACTTTGAACAATACAGCAGGTTCTTGAGCAACTGCATTAGTCGATGTTGGAATTGTGCAGATACATAATTCACCCTTTAATGGTACAAAATCTGCTAACGACTGCCACTCTTCAAATGTTTTAACGAGTAAACTAATCCGAGTTTTTAATGTTCTTTCGGCCATTAGTAGTAGAGTCCCTTTCTATAAATTTTCCATCAATTAGAATTTATACGGATGTTCCGTCTATTACCAATCCTCGTAAATCTAATTTTTCGAATGGAATAGACTCATCATCTATCGAATTAAAATCTAATGTAATAACCCCATCTACAGATTTTAATCCCTTACCAAGCATAACTATACCATATCTTTCGGCTGTAGCTAATGGTATATCAATATTCCTATTTTCAATAGGAATTTCTACACCATTGATGGTAATGGAATCAATTTTACTAGAACTATATTTGACAAATTTTCCTGTTTCTGAATTACACGGACAAGTAGATTTATCATATAGATATAAACACCCATCATCCTTACATACAGCAAAATACTTATCGGGCATCTTATTGTCGTTAATAGCCCGCATTTCTATTTTGCTCAATACAAGTCTACTATCTACAGCTTCTCTTGTATGTAATTTAAATCCTTGAACTATTTGAATCATAGTAATCTCCTAATCTGTATATTTAAAGGTAAGTTTAAAGTCGGTAATTGTCAATGGCTCTTTTGTATAATAAATGTAATAGTCTGCATATTCGTTTCTATTCCAACCGTCTATATTTTCAAAACCATTACAGTCTTTAATAGACTTTACTTCACCAATATCTTTCTTATATGCATACACAAAATATTGGTTATCTGATGTATATTTATAACAAACTCCTTCGGAAACAGCAGATTCATTCATCTCGATAGGAATTAGATATTGTAATGTGGTTGGAATCTGATCTGATACGCCGAAATAGATCTTATTAGGGCCAACTTCTGGAGATAACATATGCTGAATAATATCCAATACTTTAGTTCCTTCCGGGATAATATCACCAATTGAATAACCGCCAACTTGACGAGAAACGATAATCGCAGATTTGGTTACAAATAAATCTGGATCTCCAGGTTCTCCTTTTAAGCTTGCTAACCATTCATCCTCGGTTCCAACGAATCCCTGCTTAATGGCACATTCATACGCAGACGGACCTTGAGATCCAGTAACAGGTTTCCATGTAACACCATCAAGCGAATATTGAAGAACACAGGCTTCATTCTCTCTTAATAGCGCCACCCTTTGATCTTGATTGTCTACTGAACATACTGGGTTATTAATCGTATCTGTAGTAGATAATATAGAAATAGATAATACTTGGCTAGGTTGAATAAATTCAACTTGTCCGGCACATTTGCAAGATCCATCAACTTGCATATATGCCGTAGTCCCAACAGCACCAAGAGAAGAGTTAAAATTACATCCTATTTTGGTTACAATTCCAACGATTCTAAACTTTTCCCCGTTCTTCTTATATACACATTCAATTTTATCTTTTGTCTTAACAGTAATTACGTTCTTTACATCATTATCATATAGCAATGAAAATTTTATTAACGGTACTATTGTATATCGACTATCTAAAAGCATAAAAAAATTAATCCTTTCATTATAATTTTATTATAAAGTTTTCTTGAGATATAAGATACGGTAGCGCATCGAGCGCTACCGCCCTTCTTATCCGGAAAAGGAAGGATATCTTTACTTGAATGTTATGTAAGTAAATATTTACTTAAACTTCGGATTTCGTTTCAATAAGTTTTCGATACATCTATTGAATTTATCAGAGAATTTATTATAAAACTCTTTAGATCTATCGTCCATCTTATCAAGGTTTCTACTACGATAATTTAATTTATTGAGTATACCCATATTTCTTACAGTATAGAACATAAACACATGTTCTTCTGGATTGCTCGGGCTGAAATTTTGACAATACTTGCAGAAAGCAATACATAACATGAGTTTATGTGTGTCATTGAACTCTGGAGATAAATGATCATGTAACGCTTTAGGACACTCTTGAATTTCTCCAGCGGATAAATCCATATCGTTGTATTTGAACCTCAGCATATCAAAAATACGTTGAGGTTTTTCGATATCTATTTTCTTGATTTTGCATTTCGAACAAAAATCAATAAACTCATCAAGAGAGTCAGAGCGTTCTATTCCTTTTTTAATCTTATTGATTTTTTCAATGCCTGCAGTATTTCCCTCTTCTTCGAACCTGGCTAATCTTTTGTTTAAGAGTTCATCACGTTCAGTATTTATATCCAATAATAGATTTCCAAAATCACTTGAATACTTATCACTAACACCCTGAATCTCTATTGAAGATTTAGAAACCGAGGATTCGAACTCTTCACCACTATTTTTAGACAACTCAGCCATTTTATCTAAAAGCTTATTCGTAATGGCTCTTTTAGTAATACCTTTTGTACGACCAGACTTAGATTGTCCAACTACATTATCAACATATTCTTTTACCGATTTAGGTAAAGCATTGTATACATCGAATACTTCTCCATTATTACGTCTTTTAACAATGTTCAGTATTGTCGATATGTCTTTCAAACGAGCAAATTCATCCATGTTTTTGATATTGCCCATTTCTTCAATAGATATCTCATCTAACGAGATATTATTTCTCTTATATTCAAACTCAAACTCGTTTTCGGAGTCATTGATTTCCTCTGGTACTTCAGGGGAAGAAGGTGTGTTGTTATTAATATCGTCCATTATAGTCTCCTATTCTTGAGGTTCAATCTCACTACCATTTTGCTGAAGTGATAGTTTAATATAAGTCAAAATATCAGCAGAATCTTTCGATCTTAATACATATGACTGATAAAACCGCTTAAAAAATGTACCCGTTATATCTCTGATATACCCAACAACATATTCTGTTAATGAAACATCAGATTGATACACGTATCGTAATATGTCTTCAATGTTCATATCAATAGGATCAATCTGAGAAAGTACATATTCTAAGTTGCAATGTATAAATGCCAATTTTGGATCTTTGAATATCTTCTTAGAATAAACCATTGCGTTTGTGTCATTGTTTGAATAATCCATAGCGGCATATACAGAGTTTCTTTCGTTGATTAAAAACAGAGTATAAAACGTTTGTAGATATTTCGTGAAATTAGAAACAAAAAAATCATACATCCAATATGCAATAGAATAATAATCGGTATCATCATGATCAATAAATTCCAAATTATAATACTCGCATATGTGATGAATAATTGTTTTATAAATTCTTTCACGAGTATCCATTATTTCTTTTGTACTAGATGTAAATCCGTCCGTCAACTTTTTAAATGTAAATTCATATGCCGATACTATATTGGGTTGAGGTAAATTATATAATCTGATTCTATTGTTTATAGAATCGGTAATAATATCCATAATATAGTCATCGTTAAATTGCGAAAGAATTCCAGCTAGTTGATTATCAATATCAACATTCACCATCGGAGAATTATAATAAAATGGTAATCCAGAAAATTCTGTTGTACTTGTCATAATAAAACCTTTCAAATTGAAAAAATTATAGTATGGTTCTTTTATGATTTATTTTTAAATAAACAGATATTATATATATGAATGAATTAAAACTTATCATAGTTTTTAATTAGTTTATATATAAGAGGAAAATGAAATGAATCGTAATCGTGTTGTTATGGCCACTATTGCTATAATCATCTCTGTTGTATGTTGTTGTCTTTTTGAAATAGACGTAAAACCTGCAGATGGAGAAGTAGAAAGGATGGATCTTGTTCTAATGCCAACTAAAACACCCGTAGCCATTGCTTACCAAAATCCAAGTGTTCCTGTTAATAAAATTAAAGCTACCCCTAAGTTAGCTAATATAAAATATCAGGAAACTGATAAATTTGAACCTGAGTATTTAGCTGACGGAAGCGTTAATTACTTTGGATGGTCGCATGAAGATTTCAAGTTTTTGAGTGAATGTATATCTGGAGAAGCTCAAGGATGCTCGTGGAAGCATATGTTATATGTTGGGTCTGTGGTATTGAATAGAAAATATCATGCAGAGTTTCCCAATACTATTAAGAGTGTTTGCTTAGATCCAGGTCAATATGCGTGCTTTGTTAATGGGACATGCTATACAGAAGCTACAGAAAAATGTAAAGCTGCAGCCTATGAGTTATTAAAATATGGAAGTTTACTTCCAAAGAACGTAATCTTCCAAGCTCAATTTGAGCAAGGCGATGGAGTCTATCAAAAGATAGACAATACGTATTTCTGTTATATAAACAGATAATAAATTAGAGAGGGCTATAACAAGTCCTCTCTTTTATTTTTTATAAGTCTTCTACTGTTCCCGTTTTTATGAGATCCTGGATTGATGGGTATTTATCAGATGGTATATTCTGACTATCTTTCATCTTAGGATGTAACTTAGGTTCTCCTTCCGGTTCTTCTCCAAATCGATTATGATATTCTATAGCCTCATCTTCATATTGATTAGCTTGCTTAATAGTTTCTGCTATCTGGGACAAGTAGATATCGATCAATGAATTATATACATATGATGAATGTAATTCATCGTTAAGTATATTTAAATCCATACTATTGTTAGGCAAAGTTTTGGAGATTTTCTTATAGAGATACCCGATACATTCTTCAATAAATACTGTAAATGATGGAATATTTATATCATTAAACTGATCAGAATCATCAAGAGTTTCTTTGATGAATTTTCTTATTTTTTCCCGGGTCCGCTTTTCATTTGTTTCATTATTCTGTATCTTTTTACAAATATAAAATAGACAATAAAGCCCAGATATAAATCCAGTTAGCATAAATCCTATATTATCCATAATAACTCCAATGTCAATAAAATATAATGTATATGTGTGTTTTTGCTAGGTTAAAACTTCAATATAATTTTATTTAAGAGAGAATTGATATGATAAATACTCCTCAAATATATGTACCAGCGAATAATGTATATTATCAAGACACAACAACAAACCAAAGTTTTATGAAAATGCATTACTTTCTAAAAGCGAGAGGAATTAAACATAATAAATTTTTTCTTGGTATATATGATGCTGGATTGATGGGTGTAGATCCTAGAGATCCGACATTATCATTACAAATGAAAATGCGCATTTTAAAAGAATGCATGAGTAATTTTTGGTACTTTATTCGTGAAGTGATTCGAATACCAGAAGAAGGTGGTGTTGTTGGAAGCGGTAAACGGTACGAATTATCTAGAGGAAATCTAGCAATGAATTATATGTTTATACATAACATAAATCAATTTGTAGAATTTCCTCGTCAACATGGTAAAACGGTATCTGCGCTATGTTGGTATTTATGGGTATTTAACTTTGGAGCAAAAAATACCAGAATTATATTTGCGAACAAAAAGCATGATGATTCAAAAGGCAACTTGCGTACATTAAAAAATTTAAGATCTACATTACCAGATTATCTAAAAATAGAGACAACGATTGGCCCAGATGGAAAATATATCAAAGTCCCAAATACAATGGAGACATTGCAACACCCAAGAAATAATAACTTGATCACAACACTAGCAGGAGCTAGAACACCAGCATTAGCTGAGGGTGCTGGTCGTGGTGCAACGGTTGCGATTCAATATTATGATGAATTTGCTTTTTTACCATACAATGATATTGTATATGCAGCCGCAGCCCCTGCATTTTCTAAAGCATCAGAAAATGCTGCAAAAAATAACAGCCCGTATGGAATGTTAATTACTACAACACCAGGGGATTTAACTACGAGAGAAGGCCAATTTGCCGATAAGATGCGTAGTAATGCAACAGAATGGGACGAATCTTTATATGATTTAACAGACAAACAATTAAAGTCTTTAATCGATAGCAATACAAGTTCTACATTTATGCATATTAGATATACTTATCAAATGCTGGGTAATGGTCCTAAATATTTTGATAAGATGATTAGAGAATTAAATAAAGATTGGTCAAAAATTAGAAGAGAAGTATTACTTGAATGGTCTAAGAGTTCTGAAAATAGTCCGTTTAATAGAGAAGACTTAGATATTATAGAAGCACAAGTTAAAGAAGAGCCGATTAATATTCTTAGATTTGGAAAAGCTGGTCAATTTGTTATGAAATTCTGGGATTCAATATCAGTAAGTAGTTCGTATCCACCGATTATTGGAGTTGACGTAGCATCTGGTATACGAAAGGATGCATCAGCTATTACTATTATTGATTCTCAAACAACAAAGGTATTAGCTACATTTAAATCTAACTTTATAACAATGCCAGAATTGGCTGATTTACTATATAATTTTATAACAACATACGCTAGAAATGCTATTTGTGTTGTAGAAAATAACGGTGGATTTGGTTCATCTGTGCTTCAAATGTTATTGCGCACAAATGTAAAGAAAAACTTGTATTATGAAATTAAAGATAAAATTATCGAAGAACAATTCGATGGAATTTCTAATGTCAAAAAAACTTCAAAGAAATGTAAGGTCTATGGAGCAACTTCATCATTTCAACGTCGAAATGAATTAATCGAAATACTTCACCAACGAGTACAACATCATAGAGACAAATTTGCAACAAAAGAATTATATGATGAATTATGTACAATGGTTGTTAAATCTAATGGTAAAGTAGAACATTCAGATGATGCTCATGACGACCTCGTGTTTTCATATTTGTGGGCATTATATGTCTTTTATCATGGAAAAGATTTAGCCACCAGATTCCATTTGATGAAAACTGAAATATTTACAGACGATCATTATGAAGAAACATCTTATAATTTAGAAGAAGAATATATAGACAATGATGCTTTAAACCCATCGACATTTGGCGATGCAGTTGATGATTCCGTCCAAATGGTAGACGCTCAATTAAAAATATTAAACCCAAAAGCCACAATGTCGTTTGAGGAATTTCGAAAAAAAGAATTGAGCGATGATTTGAAATGTTTAGAAATATTAAAACAAACGACAAACGGAAGAACGGCTGTATCAAAGGCTCATTTAATACCATTAAATCAACTCGAAAAAACATATAATTCTGGATTTGTAGATATATCTAATGATATCTGTAAAATATGGTATGATGATTATAATTTAGAAAATCCAGAGAAATCTATATATGACGGAAATTTAAGTGATAATTTTAAAAAGATAAAATAATTAATCGGTAGAGTCAAAACGACTCTACCGAGTTTTTTATTTTTTTAAACCGAAAGCTTTCATAGTATCCATTTCAACAAGTTGAACTGTACTATCATGAAACGCTTTCATACATTTGTTTTTATAGATTGAAAACACTTGCATTAAAATTAAACCCACATTTTTTATTCCTAATTTGTAATAGAAATTTCCAGCACATGCATGGCATGGTTTTTCATGTGGACATAAATATGCCATTCGCATTTTCACTCTTTTACCGATATACTTACCCATGTTTTGTGAAGTTAGTTCTACCAGTTTGCTTCCTTCTATAATGTTGTTATACATATATCTAGAAACATTTTTTTCAGTAAGAGTAACTTCAATATGTCTTTTTGTTTTGCAATCAGTTTTGGGCTCATCGAGAATAATATCTTGATATGCCATTGTAGCCAAGTTTTCCAAATACCCACCACTCTCGGTTTTTTTACCTCGTGAATAGGCACCGTCGATACCAGAGTTACAATATAACGCATATTCTTCTCGCTTAATACCATCAGCATAATTAGATGTCGCTATCCTAAATGCTTGTTTTGCATCAGGATTAGGGTCTTTGGTAGCTCCCTTCCAAATAAACAGATTCTTAAAATTGTTATGAATATCGCTTCTAGCTCCAGATAAGAATGTATCCATAGCCGGATCATCTTGTAATAGATCTTTAGCATATTCAATCAATTCGTCTTCTATTTGTTTGGCTACAACAGTATCCCCAGCATCCAATTCTGCTTTATGTTTCTTAATCAATTCATTCTTCAATTTATCAACCTTATTAGAGACAGTCAATAATTCTTCAGAATAATTTGGAGCCAAAACTGTTACAAATTGCATTGTAAATTGAGTTTTCATTAAATATCGTTTCAATTGATCTGTAGTTATTCTATCTTCCATCAATGCATAAGAAAGATCTTGATTCATATTTTTTAATTGTTTTTTATTGATTGTTTTATTTATATATCCAAAAATATCAAATAGATCTTTTTCAATAAACCATTTGTTAAAAATCCATATACCTACGGTTGTTGTAAATGAATTTTTATTTTTATGACCATTTGGCCCATATGAATTGGGCGGAATCTCTAAAATATCGTATGGATTACATTTAGATTTTCCTTTATATTCTCCGAAGAGATCATATATGAATGACGACGTGATATCCTTTTCATCGAGTGCTAATAACTGATCACGTAATTCGCCAGTAATCTTTTTTGACATTCTAGTCTTAGCCATATCTTAAATTCCTCGATTAGAAGTAAATATGATATGTGATGTCAATACCTTTGGTTAAATCGATTAATGCTTCATTGGGAATATTTAATTGGGTTAAAGGAATAATATCTTGATACCACTTATATCCATCAAACTCTGTATACCATGCCGTTAATAAACTTATACTATTAATTTTAGCATCGTTAATAGATGTTGTAGCTCTGAAATAATCTCTGAAATCATCTTTTGTAATTTGCAAAGACATTTCTACAAAAGTTTCGGCTTCTGTTTCATTTTGAGCATCATATGCGTTTTCGTCAATTAAAGTTCCATCGACATATCGCATATACATAATAGGATTTGTTTCAAACGCTTTAAAATAATATGCGATTCTATCTTCTGTTTCTTTACGACCAAAATATTTGGCTCGTAATTCATCAGATAAATCATTCTGTTTCAATTGATAACGAAACGGAACTAAATCTCCAGAAGGATTTATTCTTTTAGTGTATTTAACAGGATACACTTGAGAGTTTTCGATTCCACATCCTTTGGTACCACAACCAAATAAACAAACTTTTGGAATATTAATTGGGTTTGTACCATGAGTTTCAGAACGATCTAATGTTAATGATTCATTATATGTCGGAAGATGTACCTTTTCAGGTAAATTAAATACCTTTTGAGCTACGAATTGAGAACCGGCCATTAAAACTTTATTATGTACAGTCAACAATACTTTTCCAGTATCAATATCTTTGAAAATAACTTCACCACGAGCCCACGTTTTATTAAAATTCATGTTTTCTTTAGATTTACTCGAATCAAAGAGAGTAATGTGTTTATGCATAAAAAATAAAATCCTCCTTTAATTTATTGAAATGTTCAATTTTATCAATCGTTATCAAACGAATGAGGGGTTTCGCTTTGAGTGATAATCTTGTGTAAATCGTCATGAATAGTAAACTTATCTATTTTCGTAGTCGATATCGATCTATCGCCAAAAATATCCACTATTCTATTGATAGTATTTGGATTCATTGTTGAAAATGAAGAAATGTCGTCTTCAATAACAATATTATCTTTATAAGATACGGATACTAATAGTTTAATAAAGTTAATAATCCATTCATCAATACGCTCTTGGTATGTCATATGTAATTTGAATTTGACCAGTTCGTCGATACTAATATGATCAGTTAAAATCATAGACACTATCATTTTAACAATTGCGTCTATAGCAATACATTGACACTCATCTATATATCTTTCACTAAACATAGTATCTTTCATAGTAAATGTACTATATCTCTCATGATAATCCCTCATTACTTTATCAATCTGATTGTAATTGGTAGAATTATAGTATTCTGGATAACTCTTATAAACCCATGTGGAAATATCTAGCCATACTTTATCAATTAATGCATTTCTTTCATCAAAAGATATATCAGTATCAATACCATTCCCACTATATAAATATCGCCCATTTTTAAATTCAATTTTTCCTCCAATCGCATCTTCTATTTTTACCAATTCACTCTTATCAAATAAATATTTAATCAATATATGTTCGATAAGTTGAATATAGTTTTCAAATTTTTCTGAAATTACATATACTATCGAAGATCCATGAGTAAATATTTTAAACGATTTAAAGAAATCTATAACCTCCGTAATATATCTTTTTATGAAGTCCATTGATATAGATGGTAATCCAGAGAATATAGTGTCAAGTGGTATACCATCATCACCAAATTGATCTATGTAATCTTTGAGATAAGATATGATATATTGTATTTCATTGATACATGTTTCTTGACGACTATCTATATCTGATATCAATTTGATTTTGCTTAGATATGAATATAAAACAGAATCTTTTTTACTAAGATATTCCATATATGTATGAGCCATTTGAGCTGTACCGATATGTATCAACTGACTATTTTCTTTTATATACATATCGAATAAATGATTTTCATCAAAATCATCAGACATATCTAAGCATAACATATTATCATCTATCGATTCCAATAGCCATTTATAATCTCTATCATAATCTTTCGGATTATGATAGAGATTTTTTCTTGGAATGTTTATAAACTTGGTGGAATATCCATTGTTTTTATATTGGTTAATTATATCATTATCCAATAAGAAGCATTCCATATTCCGATTCATCGTCATCATGGATTTATAGATAAATTTATACGCATCATAGATTTCTTTTGATGGTGGATTGTTTAATAATGATACTACATGATCATAACAGTCTTTGTTAGTAAAAAATATATCTTCTAATTCGTTGAAAGATGTAATCTTACCATTTGTAGTTTTAAACGTATCAACGTGTAAATCTTTAAGAGTTAATCCAAGATGATTTTCATGTAACCAGTTCGAAATCTTAGATAAATCTGCTTCAAAATTAAATCCTAAAATCTGAGCTGCCTTAGCTCTACTATCTAATATAACATCTTCGACTCCATAATATATATAACTTAAACTAAATAAAGTTATGATTATATTTACAATATCAAATTTTTTTACGTTTGATATATTTGGAAGATTAACTAGCAAAGCAGATTTATCGACGTTGTTATACATTAAGATATTCATAAAATATGTCATCATGAAATTTCTTTTAGTTAAATCTATAACAGCTTCAATCGAATAATATTTAGAACGAAGAATAGTAAAGTCTAAATTTTTGATATCTTTTTTAACAACATCTCGCTCTTTATCGCCGATCCAATATCTATCATCTTCTGTTAAAGAGTCATATGTATATATGTTTGTATCGCTTCGAATATAATCATCATATGGTTTTAATAATGGGACTTTTATAAATTTCAAATCATAATTAGTATCATTATTTTCTACTTGATTGGTATTTCCAAAATAATCATGCTCTTCTTTTTTATTATTATAATAATCTAAATTATTAGGCTTGTTAAGATATCTATCTTTCATGATATAATATTTAAAAACTTCAATATTATTTATACCAAATATTGATATGATATCGACTATACATTTATCTGTAGACTTAAATTTAATAAGTTTGTTTAAGTTTTTAACCAAAGCAATCTGGTATTTTAATGGTATATCATCAAAATATTTAACTCCATTAGATTCAAAAATGTATTTACAGGTTCTTGTATCGAATACATCTCTTCTAATAATATATTCTGGCAATTCAATGATCAAATCTATAACAGTTTGTATGGTTAAAAAAATCATCATAAAATTATCATAATAATACGATCTATGTTTATAAGCTTCGGAGTACATTGTATATAGTAAATATAACCGATTTGCTTCATATACTTCTTTAAATCTATTTTTTACTTCTTCGGAACTACAGGGTGGACAATATAAAAGTTCAAATTTATTGGCTATTCTGGCAGAAGCATAATCTATTTCTCTATCACCAATGTGTAATAGATATAATACATCATCTTTCACAATTCCCCAGTTTTCTAATAAATTACTATCTTGTGTAATATTATAACATGTCCCACTTTCATAGAGTATATTTTTTAAATTCATGTCTAAGGTATGAATGGGTTTATAATATTGCTTTTCATCATCTGGGACTGTTGGCATATATAAGTATAAATTGTCTGATGTGGTTGGTATATTTATATCTATTGCTCTTGTGTCTATTATAATACCGAGGTATTTATTTTTTGAATCGTATGATGGTTCTCCATGCAATCTACGATAGTAATTGTTATATTCAACATATGTATTTATAAATTGATTAACAGCAATTGTTAGTAGAGGCTTATGATCCTCTGGTGGTATTAAATTATTATTGTCAGCATATTTGTATATGTCTGACGTATTTGTGTAATACTTAGACAATATATCTGTATCGTAATGGAAATTTGAAAAATGAATATTTCCATTGTTTATATTAACCAACAAATCTCCATTTTTAACAGATTCCAATGTCTCACAATTATCAGCTAAATCTGAATCTTTTATAACTATACCACCATATATTATTTGCCGAGTGTTGTATATAATTTCGTCAAGTAATGGGTTTTCAGTAAAAACCTTATTGTTTAATCCAACTCGTTCCATCGAAATCCTCCTATAAATTATTATGTAGTGGAATTATAATTTTTTTAATTACATCATTCACTTATCATTAATTATATGGAGGATTTGTTGAACATATGGAAGAGGTTTCCAATAATAATACTTCTAAAATTGCAGATAGTAATGATTATGATATATATTTAGCCCAAGAGTACATCAATACTACAATTCCAATATCTGCTATCTTTTTTCCGGAAGCTGAGTTTCCAATTACATTTTATCAAACAAGGGAAACATTATCTGATATTGAAAAATACAAATCGTTTATAGATAATTGTATCAGAAGATTTAGAAAATCTAGATTTTATAAATCGTATAAGTCGTATCTAATGAGTATGGGTATGGATAGATGTCAGATTAACGGAAATATTCAAGATGGTATGGCTAGTATAGAGATGCACCATAATTTCTTGACTATATACGATATTACCATTTTAATATCTCAGCATTTACTCAATACTATTGGTCGTTGTACAACTTTTGATATTATAACTTTATTATGTCAAGAGCACAAATTTAACAATATACCAATTGTAATGCTATCAGAAACGGCGCATCAATTATATCATGATAATCCAGATTTCTACATACCAGTATCTATGACATTTGGAAAATGGTGGGATTTATTATCAAAATATAGATATGGTATTACTCTTGATATAGCTTATAAAGTTATTAAATATATTAAAATGTGTCAGAAGAATAACGAACTGACAAATATTCAATTTTATCGTTTTTCTAACGAAATTCAACAATGGGGAGAGTATAATTCTTATGGCTACTTTAATAATTACTGTGGGTATATCCTTGACAATAATGGTAATCGCAATGCTAATCGTTTTGCATATGAATATAACACATTTTCTCAAAACAATGGAAACAATATCCCAGAACAAACTAGCATCTGAGAAAATGGCCATTAAACACAGATACACTGTGAAAACATCCAGAGATTTATTAGACTATATGGTAGTTCAAAAATTGGTGGAGTGGCAAATCTACAATATGGATCCTTCCAGTGATAATTATATCACAGAAGCTAAGATGCAAGATGCTATTGAATATATTATAAAAAAGATTATTCTGGAAATGACTCCAACAGCAAGAGATATTTTGTCTGTTGGTTTTCCAATGGAAACAGAATCTAATATGATAGAAAGTATTAAAAATTGCGCTAAATTAATTGTTCTTAACTATTCCATTAAACAGAATACAATAGATCAAACACCACATATATTACCAAACATAAATGCATTTTGATAGTATAAACATTTTAATAAAAAAAAATAAAAACCAATTGAATAATTGGCTTTTATATGCCGATATAGCTCAGTGGTAGAGCAACTGAATTGTAATCAGTTGGTCGGGGGTTCAAGTCCGTCTATCGGCTCCAGCGGATAATAAAATTAAAATAAGGCAAATAACATAATACACCACATATCCCAGTAGAGATATCTCTACTGGGATATATTATCTGCATTGAATACGATATATATTAGACACAATATGAATCATATCTCGCAATAAACTTAAGTTACGATTTATATCCACTGCAGCAATCATACTATCGTCAATATTATCTAACGATATATAATGAACTGACGTGTTAATGATATATTGAGATGACGAATCAAGATTGCGATAGTATTGTTTCGGTAATTGTCGTTTGATAAACAATTCATACATACTACATATCCATTTCATAGTATCTCCGATTCGCTCTCTCTGAAGTTTATAGCATAGATCGCATATTAAATCTAACATACCACCAGAATGATATACCAAAGTTTTATCCGGGATACCTTTAATATCTATTGTGGTATCGATATCACCAGTAGATTGGTTTAGAAAATCAAAATAGTATACTTCTAAATTTTGCAAACTTAAGAATATAGTGTAAGTGTTCTTAATGATAAATGTGAATGGAGAAAACTCTGTGTATTTGAGTATCTCTCCATTCACAAATACAGCATCATTTTTTATCGATACTATTCTGGTTTCATCTAAATTATTAGATAACACCAATCTTTTTTTTGCCTCTAATATACCTTTCTGAATATCACGATAAACAGATTTATCACGTTTGATGAGAAGTCCTATTTGGACTTCTCTATCTCTTTTATCCTGAATTGCATAATTATCGTATTCCTCTTTTGACAATCGATCACAATACAGTAAAGCACTTATATTTGCTTTAGAGATATCGTATTCTCTGATGTATGTATTGATGAAATACTTAGCTGGAGTTTTATAATTAATATTTTTCCAAATATCAATATTCATTTTATCTCCATAGTAACAGTAGTTTCACGCTTACATAAAGGACATAAACTAACATATCTTTTCCATCGTTTTCCTCCAAGTGTTTTCATGAAAAAGATTTTGTAGTCAGGTCGTTCTGTTTTCCAAGCATGTCTACAAAAACTACATTCCATAATAATTGGATCACCACTTTTATTAGACACTCATACCACCACCATTCAATAATCGATATTCTTCAATTAGTTGGAAATATCTTTTTCGATCTTCATCGAAAGTTAATATACCATCTACTGAACGAAAATCACAACCATCTTTTGGGACATATTGATAATCCGATACTTCGTTTATCACCGAGTATTTAATTCCATATCTGCATTGAAGAAATTTCATAAATGATTCGTTTAGTGTACTAACCGGACCTGTGGAGTAGTCAGCAATACAGATATAAACTTTTCCGCTTTCATATAAAGCGTTCAAAATCTGCATCAACGATGTACAAGCTACAGAAGTTTCCAATAGATAATTATAGTACCAAATATCAAAAGCTTTTTCGTCAAAGTCATTCATTGAATCTGGTAAAATATATAGACCTGGAAGTTTCTGAATAAACTCAGTCGGGGATGATAAATTAAATATCCTAAAATTTTCATCCGGAGGGATGGCATGAAACGGACCAAATATCAACATAGCTATTTTCTCTCAAATGTAATTAATGGTTGAAGTGTTTTATGATTAGATACACCATTCATTAGTTCAAGATAATATTGCTCTGGATTTATATTTCCACATACAGGTTGCATCTCATATGCCAATTTACTAGCAATAGATACATCGCTTCTGAATGGATTGATGCCACAAATACATATAAATTCTTGCCATGTAATCATACTATGATAATATAAATACATAGCGATAGATGGATCATATCTCATATCATAATAAAATCCATCTTGAGCAGAAGTACCAATCTTTAATCCAAATCTGGTATAAAAATACATCATTAATACATTTACCCAGATCGTTTCATCAGCAATGTATGATGGACTGTATATCATAACAGTTCCACCTCGATAGAGATACAAGATTATACTTGCAATAAATTCTTGCACTGTTTGGTCTTGTTCTAAATACTTATTGTATTCCTGAATAAAACCTTCTTGGTCTCCATCGATTTCTTTATACATGGCAATTGGTGGAGGACACAGTAATGTGGCTTTTTGTGTATGATAGGGAAACCATAATTCTAACATATTATCGGTTTCATCCATATCTAAACATAAGACAGTATTAGTAATATACCCATTACTGGGTGGTGGTGTAGTGGATAGTTTATGCTTAAGAACATTGATGTTTGGTTCATCTACCAAATAGACAACACCGTTTATATTCATGATTAACTCCTTTACAACAGTAAGTTTCGTATCGATTTCTTCTTAGACGAATTTCTAATCATCATTATACGTTGCTCATCGGTTTGACTTAGTTCTTGATTAGATGTAAGTTCTAATTGACATACAATATTATCAGATGGTAAATCGACACAATTATCTGTTACGGCTTTATGATCTACATTTGAGTTTGTTTGGCAAACTTCTGTAGATTCACTATTGTTTAATGTATCATGTTTTGAAACTTGATCGATATTATCATCTGATTTATTTTCATCAGTTGATTTGCAATTCAATTCAGAGTTTGGTTCGGATATTGCACAATCATCATCAGACCATTTAACAGTAGATCTGGGTCCAACTCGATTGATAGAAGTAGATTGCTCATACTTAGTCGCTGCCAATCTATCTCTTGACGGATCGACATAAGTTGTTTCTTTACATGTATCAATATATTTGATACATTCATCTCCACACATAACTCTAATAATCATTCTATCTCGTCCTTTCTTATACACTATAACTCCACCATTCTCCGGAGCTTTAGCTAAATCTCGAGCTCGGTATTTTCTACCACACCGCGTACAGATTAGTTGATTAAATCCAGCATCATAATCAACTTCACCACCACATTTGGAATAATTATCAAATTCAGCCGAACATTGTAACTTTGCCCCATCTAATTCAAATAGATATGGAAAGTCCAATACAACAGCACCAAACCCTTTACGAATACCGATATTCATAAAGTATTTTATGCCTATATCTTCCATAACATATTTGCCTGTAATATGCTTAACAAGTAAATCATAGTACATCTCTGATATTGAATAAAATTCTTCAAATGTACTTATACGATTTACTTTTTCAAATGATGCTATTGTTCCACAAGAAGAACATTCAAAAACTTTACAACAATACGGTTTCAGTTTGAATTGATTTCTATATTCTGCTGGATTATCATTGATTCCTACAGAATCAATAGCAACTTTGAATACAGCATTAGGAGCAGATGGATGGATATACACAATTCTATTGGTTCCACCGGCGTATTTGGTAAAACCTCGAAAATGCATTATCTCATCCATTTTTTTGATTTTAAGTTTATTATTTCCAGAATATCTCGGAGATAATATCAACTTATGAAGATATGAAATATCCGCTTGAGTAACTAACGAGAGTAATGGTACTGTGGTTAAATTATCCCACTTAAACTCTTCGATAGTAGTTGTTCCGGCATACATTGTATCTATCAATAGTCGTTCACGTTCTCCTCTCTTCATCTACCTGCCCTCATAAGGTCATCTTCGTCTTTCATCGCTTGCACTGCTTCTAAGAAGTACATATGACGTTCGAACTCTGTATCGAAAACAGGTTCTTTTACATACGAAGTTTTTCCGTCTGGGGTTCGATAGACACATAATTCGTATTGTTGACCACCTTCTTCCTTTTTCTTACGCATCTGTTCTAGTCTTTCTTTAACAGATACATATTCATCTTCGAGATTGTCGATAGGAACAGGTTGACCACAATCTTGAGATAATCTTGCTCTAAATTCATTAGGAGAAAATAATCGTGTACCGTTACGACGAGCTTTTCTAGCCTCGGCTAATAAAGCATCTACACGTAACGCACCAGCATTATCGAGATATTCTTTGAGAGTATGTTTTTTACCATCGTTACGGTCATACCCTATCAGCTTATCATGGGATTCGAAAATTCTTTGAAAAGCCTGTTCTCTTAAAACTTCAGCTCGTTCTTCCATGATTTGATGTTGAGCAAACATAGCTGCTAACATCTTACCCTTTTCTACTTGCTGATTACGCAAATATTTCTTTTTCTCTTCTGGAGTTGCTGTAGCGAAATCAATTGGTTTTGGAGGGTCTGGAAACGGATCGAATCTTTTAATAGCCTCTTCTTCGTTAAATTCCAGATTATTATATGCGCAATAAGCTCTGCACAACTTAACCATAAGACCAATATGATTACGACGATATTCTTGCATTCTTTCAAGATATTCGGTTCTTGGATCTCTAAATTCTGGTTTAAGACCTTCTAATTCGTTCTTTCTAGTACGAATAATTCCGGTTCTAAACTCTATAACTGTTACCCCAGATGACGGATTACGTTGATAACATAAATCATTAGAATCCATCGTTTGATAATAATGATTTATTTGAGGATACATTCCTCTAATACCATATTCTGGAGTAGGAGCATACTGCATATTGTAACCGTATCCTACTTGGGGTGGATAATATTGTGGTTGTTGATTACAATATGGGTTAGACATGGGAGCTTGTTGGTATTGTGGATAATTATTGATGGGTTGCTGGTAATACTGCTGAGTATTCTGCGGAGGAATAGTCATTCGAGTATTACCGTTAGCATCGCACAATTCCAAAGGGTTGTTTGCGGGTAAATTATATGGACCATCGTTCTCACTCAGTCCACGTTCATTTAACCATTTATAATAAGGATTTACAAATTCACTCATAATCGCTACCTTTTATATATTAATTAACAAAACATTCTTTTTCTAGTTTCTATCATATTACGATAGAAACTAGAAATCAAAGTCGTAAAAGCTCCAGATATTCTTGTAAATGATTGCATAGTATTGCTAAATACTTTATCAACCATCATTCGAATTTTTTCTATCGATTCATTATCTAACATATTTTCGCTAGCTAAATTGTCGACAGTTTTGCACAATGATTCATATATTCTTTCACCAAATATATGTACCATCATAATTGAGCAATCTGTAATATAATCAGTATGACTAATTATATACTCTAGCTCATTAATCTTCGCTGCTGAATTAGCATGAAGAATTTGATAAAAAATATCATATCCAATTTGGATCTGACAAGAAATAGAAAGACTAGGATTACGATAGTCTACATACAGCATATTACGATAACCACTAAAAGGTATATCTTCATTTCCTGTAGCAATAAAACGATCGAGCTCTTTACTCATTTCCATAGATACTTCAATTAAACTTGTATGAAAATGAAATATGAGCCTGTTATATTCTTCGGTTTCTATATTGCGAATTAGGTTATAATCTAATTCTGGAATAGGATTCCGCTTGTCTGTATAATCAGCAATAGTTTTATCTATACAAAATGAACGCATAGACGCGAATATCTTAGGAATATTTCCCTTAGCTATATTGTAAGATAGCTCGCTAGCTGATTCCACAATAGGTTCTTTGAAAGTAATAGTTTTATTTTTGTTTATCATAACCTACCTCAGTATGTTTTTATTAGTTGAGAATATCTGTCGAGATTAAAGTTATAGTACTCTACAGATACATCTCGATTAACTCTAGACATTTGATATCTTGGGTTATCGATATTGTTTCTGAGCATTACTGTCGAATATTCATCTACAGCATTATTGCCCATTGCAATCTTACAAATCACATTATTGTTTATTCCCGTTGCAAACGGATTAGATTGAATAAACATTTTACGCGCCCTATTAACGTTTCCTTCATTTTTTATATTAACATGTCCTTTCACATGATATAATATAAGAGGAATATTATTAGTCAGAATTTCATTAACAATCATCATTAGATAATCTTGATTCTTTATAGATCCATCTTTACCAAGAAATTTTTTACCATTATTGGTATCCGAAACCCATTTAAACATACGGTCTCTAATGGCAAGTACTGTGTTTTGAGAATCTGAGAATATTCTTATATAATTACATAAGTTACGATATTTATATGAAGCAGATATTCCCATCAACATAGCGAAAAGTTCACCTTGTTGAGAAGTACTGTCGTGAAGAATATCGAAACCTTGTTCTATACAAGAATTATTGTAATACACACAATACGCCGGAGCCGTAGTTCCAATAGCAGTTCCAGATTTACATTCTGGATTTCTTTTAAACGATGCATCTGTAAAAATACAAATAGAATTCATGTCAAAAATATTAGACTGACTCATAAATCAATCCTCACTATCATAATTATAATATCTTACTAAAGAATCTTTTAGTTATTAATAATATATTGACACATAAATAAAAAAATAATACCAGAGAGTACCAACATAGGTACTCTCTGGTATGTTCTATCTAAGATACATCATTGGTCTTACCCAATATTGTTGACCGGTCATGTTGTCTATATACAATTCCTGTTGCTCGTCATGAACAGTCCATAATCTACATTGTGTACCAGAGTCAGATGCATCTTTGATACTTCTTAACCAATAAGGAGACTTATCGTTCAAATAATATTCTCTATATTTGAATAACGGTAAATAGTAATTTGCTTCACCGTCATCATATTTGGTACTATAACCGTTAAATTTATTAATAACTTGGGCTGCTGACATCAATGTTAAATATGCTTTAGTCCAAGTATAATTAGATGCAGAATGCTGATTTCCATTTGTTTCGTTGCTAAGCAATACGTTTCTTTCAATAATATGGGTTCCTAATGTTCCAAGTAGATTATTGTATATTGTAGAATTTAATAATACGTGTACTCCAGAAGCATTATATCCACCATCAATAGTATCTGTATCGTTCCAAGAATGTTGAACTAATCCGGCTTGAGGAATCATACACAATCCACAACCATTGTCATAGGATGTTTCGTCTGCGGCTGTAGCATTATGCTCTAGATCAATTCCAGCAACAATCCAATTCATATTGTACGTACCATCATTGATCGTAATATAATTTCCTAATTTAATTCCGTTCCAATTATTATCGGGACGATAAGTCGTAAAGAACGTATCTGCGTCAGATGTTCCGTTATTTGCATTGAATGTAGCAATTTGAACAAATTCATAATTATTGTCACCAGATGGAGGATTCGGGTTATCTCCACCACCAGAACTTTGAATGTTGAGCAGTCTCACTAATGTATCTGATACATAATCATTGGCATTTAACTGAGTTCCTGAAGCTATTCCACCAAAGTTTTGATTTACGGTAATATCTGTACCTAATATGATTCTGTGTTCCAATTCATCAATCCGACGAAGTAGATCATCAGTTGTATTTTTATTTTGAACGATTGCATCGGTGACGCTTCCACCTACAGCACTAATATCGATATCCCCCAAACGGTTGTACAAATATCGAATATTGCGAATCATATGTGTCAATTTACTAAATATACTAGAATTATTATCTTGGGTTGTAATTCGTTCTACGTTCGTGTATGATATGGCAGCCTGCTGATCTGAATCATTAGAGGTATATTTAGTATCTAATGTTCCGTCTGGAGAAGGTGATATATCATAAGTGTTTTCTGATATTTGTATTCTGTTAAGAGAACTCATAATATGATCCTTTCTAAAGAAATATTAAGCAGTACGTCTCCATCTATATACTGTTACATACGGTTGTTCGATATTAAAAGAGCGACCAGATCCGGTAAATGATGTGTTATCTAAATCGAAAAGCATGAACTCACTCTCATCTGTCATGGCATTCCCTATATTCGCGTAGTTTTTATTACTTTTCCATGTTAGTGCTCCAAAAGTGTCATAATGACGTACACTATCATAAAATGTAAATTGAACATAATGTTCATGAATTATATTAAAACTTCCTTGAATAGTATGACTATGCTCTGGTAAATTACTAGCACTAAGAGATATATATCTATTACCACCA